>ERZ651776.3545-NODE-3545-length-15448-cov-4.661440_pt1 | contig 15448 bp, 8 predicted proteins | sample MGYA00514761_ERZ651776 | MGnify/ENA metagenome assembly ERZ651776 | reverse complement strand
TAAAAAAAAAACCGACCCTCCGCCCTCCCTGGGCGACGGTAAGAACTTCACAAAAGGCGAATTTTATAATCTGAAACGCGAAAATGCCTCCTTGAAGAAAGAAATAGCGAGCATAAATGACGCCTACATTGCGCTTGAGGAGGAGTCCTCGAAGGAGACTAAGAAGCTTATGAGAGAGATCAATGCGTTAGACAACCGTGCTGCCCTTAGAGCCGGCGTGGGAATCACGAGGAGTGACAGCGCGAACGGTGCCCGAGAAAGAGACGTGCGACGACGACTGCACGCAACCGAAACCGAGCTTGAGAAAAAGAAGGAGGAAATTAGGAAACTACAGACAAAACACAAGAAGGACATACAAAGGCTAGAAACAAAGAGCAATCGACAGAACAAAGAGATTAGTGTTCTCCGCTCGCGGCTGCGCAATCATACAGGTGGCTCAATTTCCAGTGTTCCGAGTTCACCCATGTCCACAATCACAGACCCGTCTCCCTTCCGCAGCAACACAAGACGAACCACAAAATCGCGAACGGCAACTCCTACCACCACAAAAACAAAATCATCCGTAAAATCTTCAAAAATTCTCCACTCTCGAGGAAGAAGCATGAGCTCGGAGCGACGTGGCAACACCGAGAACTTTCGCCGCCCTCCACCTCCTCGCAGTGTTTCCCCTCGGTTCGATCCGACTGCGTATGTGAACAATCAGAAAGAAAAACGAAGACAGAACGAGCTCAACCGCGGTTTCCGGGGCTCTTCGGGTTACACAAGCTCGGACAGCGACGCTAGTTCGCGCAGCAGCTCATCTTTGCGGAGGAGACGCAACAATACAAGCCTGAGGGCTGCTAGCCCCCCAGCCATAAAGAGAGAAACGGCATCAGCAAGTGCAAAACCTTTGTCATCATCACCATCACCATCACCAGCAGCAGCAGCAGCGAAGGCGAGGAAAATAGTGACAGAACGCCGTATTAGGCCCAAGACTGCCCCTAACCACCCTCTCAGTCGCAAAGCGACATCGACAAGGAATAATACTGAACAAATAGCTAAAGCTGTCGATATAGCGACAGACAACAGCTCCCCGGTCAACTTCGAGATTAGCGAAATAGATCGTCGACTAAATGCTCTCCAAGGATTTTTGAAGGACGCTAAGAAAAAAAAGATTGCTGAACCCCAGGCAGGACATGAATAGAGATACACTAAAACTGAAAAAGATTTACGGAGAACCATCCTAATTAATTGTTGCTTTTTCATCCACTCACAAGGAATGCAAGGTGAGTCTCGATGTTGCAGGAGAAGAAGCAGAATTCCCTTCTACTGTCGGCATCCTGAAATACAACTCCCGAAACGACGGGGATTTTGTTCAAAAAATATATAAAAGCCTTTTTTTCAACCTATTCATCATTTTACACGTAATTCATACAATTATCGTATCTCTTTCGTCAGCGTCATTATTTTGCGTCATTGTTTGTGTCCTCCACCCATCTTGTCCTACACAAGAAGTCCCCGGATTAAGCTCTTGGCATCATCAACCTTCTCGTAACCACTAAACTGCACACCACCCTCTCCTGCGAACATATTGAAGACCTCCCTCCTCTTGTCCTCGCTCTCGCCAATGAGGACCTTGCACTTTCGAAGGACTTTGCCGATTCTGTCGGCCTGGAGGGTGATATCTTCTGACACACTCTGCACAATCCCGTCAACATCGGGGATCTGGGAGAGGAGCTGTTTGGCCTCCTCCTCAGCGGCAGCTGCCTCGGTGTTGTTGGTGCGCTTCTTGCTGAAGATACTTCCGTCGTCGTGGTCGTCATCTTTCTCTGTCGCAAGCTCGGCGATGCGCTGTTTGATCTCCTCCTCAGACTTGAGCCAGCCTTTCTCCTGTAGTTGGTGGTTGTGGTTTTGGATGGTGTTGTTAAACAGTGTATGTTTTTTGTTTTGCAATTGAGAGGGGTGAGTGGTGATTGGTGATAGGTGATTGGTGATTGGTGATTGGTGATTGGGATTGGGATTGGGATTGGAAGGGGCGCACTGCGCTTTCGTCTTGGTCTTGGTCTTGGTCTTTGTCTTTGTCTTTGTCTTTGTCTTTGCTCGTGTGTGGCGCTGAAATCGCACGTACCTCACTCTTCAACCTTCTCAGGTACCTCTCCAAATCCTCCAGCTCCTTCTTGGCAGCAGCACCCCCCGACTTCATCTCCTCGCGAATATTATTGATCTCGATAACGACCTTCTTGTTGCATTCCTTGACAACCGTTCGGGCAAGCTCGCAAAGGGCCTTGCCCTCCGACGACTTTTTCAATTGTGCAATCTTCTGGACTTCCTTGATGCTGTCGTTCTCGTGGGAAGCGACGGCATTGACGACGTCCTCAATCACCACAGCTTTGTTCACCTTCCCAGTTGCCTCGGCCTTTCGCTTGTCATAGAATAACTTGACTGTGGCGGGGGGAGGGGGGCCGGCGTGGGTGGGGTAGGTAAATTCAAAGTCACTCGTCTTCGACCTGTGCGACGCAAAGTGAGTGCAAAGTCAGTGCAAAGTCAGTGCAAAGTCAGTGCGGTGGGCGAAGGGTTAGTAAGTAAGTTTGTTGAGTAGGTAGAGTGCGAATGTCGATGTCCTGGTTTCGCGGTTGTTTGTTTGACTTAGTTCTGTGAGAACTGGCAGTTCTCACAGAACTAACAGATTTACACAGACCAAGACCAAAAAAGGCAAGGAGATCGTCAAGCGCAGAGAGGACACGACCAAAATACACAACTAACACGTATTACAGCTCGCTGTAAGGAATCAACGACGATGAGTATCATAATGACACTGTGATTGGGCGCTGGTCGGTGCTCATATTCAAATCGAACGCCTGGTCCAGTGCTGGGGAGGAGAAGACAACAGAAACGGCCGAATTTTTCCTCACGACTGTTCTCTTTCAGTCATCTGCATAGAATTTGACACGAACACGGTAAAGGATAAGCCTTGGTGTGCAGGGAGACGGACCTTTTCTCGGACGAAGGATCGGGGTGATTATCAGCGGGGCGTTTAACTCCACTTGTAGGAGTGTTGGCCACAGCCGACACGTTCATGGGCTCGTAGTCCACGGCGAGTCCGCTATTTTTTTCCATGATCTCTGTAAACTATTTTATTATTCGAATCGGACGAAATGGCAACGGCCGTCTTCGTTCGAGTTCGATCGATCCGGAAAAAAAGAAGCCAGTTGCGGACCAGAAGTTGTTCAACATTTATTTCCGTGTTGATTTCTTGTACTCTCCCATCATAGTGCGGGCCAAACGACTTTTATCGTTTTCTAGACTGTGATCTAAACAGAAAAAAGGTCCTCGGATGAGACACCAACCTTCCCATCAGAAACGACACCCGCCATGGATTCCATCAGGAGTTGGGAAAGGGAGTCATGTTGTATATAAGGACAATGCGCATCCGCATTACCACGAGTACACCAAGCCGCCAACCAATAATGAATATGTGTCACATCATGACATGAGTTTGAGTACGATTAAGGGTGGCAGTGGTGGGATGGGCAGAGTATCTCCGTCAGATGTGGGAGATGAAAGCGACAATCACTTTAATTACCGCCAGCACCGCCATGGAGGGGGTATGGAAGAGGAGACCAATAGAAGCGCATTCTTGAAAAACTCTGCTCCCTCCGCTGCTGCTGATGATAGTGTGGCACATAAGGCAATGAGCAGCACGAGTGCTCACCGAAAGTACTCTCTTGTCGTCGTCAGGAGCACCGCCGATCAAATTAATAAAAGGGCGATCCGAAGTTTCCAGAATCGTATGTCCACGTGCTTGAACAAGTTTGAGGACCACTATGCTGCAACCAGGGAGGCATTATATAGCCAGGTGAGTGCTTGAGTGCTTGAGTGCTTAAGTGATTTAGCGAGGGATGGGAGTGAGAGAGAGAGAGAGGAAGAGGAAGGTAGGAAGAGGACGAGAGGGAGTCCAGTGAGGGAATCCAGTGAGAGACTGAAAACGGTGATCATTATCTGCTGTAAACACACCCGCCTCGCCGCTCCTCCTAACCAACCCACTTCGACTCGTCCGCAGGTCGAGCTCCAGACTAGTAGTGCCATCAGTGAGATGGAAGAAGCTACCAAGAAGATCAAAGAAGAGGTCTTCAAACGGTACGAGGAGGCAGGCAAACTCATCAAGGAGGAGACCATGCAAAAGGCGAAAGATGCGATAATTGTAAAGTATGCGGAATTAGAGCCTGAACTCCTGGCAAAAATCGAGGAGGAAGGACCGGACGCAGCAGCCAGGCACCGCGCAAGAGAAGTCATGGAGAAAAAAATTAAGGTGCTGCAGGATGAGCTCAACAATGAACACAAAAAAGGGCTAGAAAATGGAGCTTTGGAAAGACTAAACGAAAGGGAGCAACAGCTAGCGGACCAGAGGATAGAAGTTCAGCAGAGGTTAGACGAGGAGACACGGGAGAGAATGTCAGAACTCAGCGCTAAATTGTCTGCTGACGCAAAGGTCCAAATCAGCACATATAGAATAGAACTAGAGGACCTCCGAGAAAGTCGAGTTACTGCTGCGCGGGCGAAGGAGAATGAAATCACAGATAAGGAGCTGCAAAAAGTCAAGGAAAAATTCATGCAGCAAGCAACCGAAGAGGTAGGGCTCTGCCAAATTGGAGCCAAAGAGGAAGAGGAGGCCATGCTGGCGGGGATCAAAGAAGAAGTGAAACGGTACCAGGAACTGCGCGCCGCAGAAATCACAACACAGGCCAGGACTGTCAGGGCCCAGGCCTTGCCTAGCATGGCCATCGAGTTGGAGGAGAGGGCTGAAGCCATAGAACGGCAGTACAGGATGGGACTTATTGCCGAAGATACTCATGAGGAAACCGAGGCGATAGCTAGCAGTGTTGTTGAGCTCAAAAAACACGTCTTTGGAGCAAGGGAAGCAGTTTTCAGTGATAATGAGCAGTTTGTCAGGGATATCACGGTGAGTTGGGGGGGGTTGGAGCGAAGCGAAGCGAAGCGAAAGCGGTCAATCTGCGGCGATTACTGGTGTGCGGTGAATCTCCAAGTGCTAACATGCACTCATCCGCTCCTCTTGATTTCTTCTCCACATCTCTCCCCTTTTCCACCCCTCTACACAGGACGATTTCCACAATTGTAGAAGCGAAATTTTGCGAGCCAGAGCAAAATACCTGAATGTTCCCGGCGATGACGGGGGGTTAGGGGTAACTTCTGTGGACGGAGCAAGTATCAAGCAACTCACTACGGATTTCGAAACTTTGCGCCAAAAGTATGTCACCATGGGCGCGAGACTAGTCGACACTATGCTGGAGAAAATCCTTCTAAGTTATGAGGTCAAAGCAGCCAGAGTCAGAAGGTCGCTGAGGGCCAAAGAGGAACTCGACTATGAAAAGTCGACATCAGTGGAAGACAGGAAACAAAAAGATACGAACGTCTTTTGTCCCACCTGCAAACCCTTAATGGAAGCGAATCTGGAGCTGAGGAAAGTGGCAAGCAGAAAAAAACAGGCGGAGGAGGAGGAAGGGATCAGAAAGGGAGGGGGAGGAAAGAGCAACTTCAGTGCCACCGTGAGGGGGTTCCAACAAAGACATCCTGGAATGCATGTCGAGAGCTTGGGGAGGGTTGAAGGCGAAGATGAGGGTGAGGAGTTAGATGCTGATGATATTAGTGTTGAAAGCACAGCCAGCAGCAGAGAGGCGGAGTTTGTAAAGAGATTTTTAGGAAAAGTCACCAAAAACGCTGGCACCCTCAGGGGGACACTCGCCATGCTGAACAAAGGGGCCCCCAGGGTTAGAGATGGGGGAGGTCTGAGAGAAGGAGGAGAAGATCTTGGGAAGAGGGCAGCGTTTCAATCAATCAACCATCTTACACGCGAAAAAGAGTTCTCAACGTCCTTTGTCAACACCAGCACTTTTGATGAAGCCATCAATGAAACCTTACTGTCCAGCAAAATTCATTCTCACGAATCTATTGAAAATAAACATAAACAAGACCGGGAACTTGTTCAAGGACTGCTAAAAGCCAGCAATAACCAGTTGAGGGAGAAAAGTATGGACGGGGGCGAGGGCCGAGGTGGGGGTGGGGGCGAGGAACAGGAAGGAATGAACGAAAGCAGCTTCTTATTCAACCCTGTTGAAAGAGCACCCGCTTTAGCACATGACAAGGTGCGGGAACTGGTGGATAGATAAACATCGCTATGGAACGTAGGCAGTTTTGATAGCATATTTTGTGTTGTTAGTAGCAGATCAGAAACGTCTCCATTTTGCACTTGCAAATCGGCTTCAAGAAATTGAGACCATGGGAAGCCAAAAAAGGAGACATGCTTTCCTCAAAAATTGTGTTTCCTTCAACAACTTCCGCCATTTCTCCTGCTTTTTGGGCTAGCTTTGGGAAAAAATTGAGAATTCGTTTACTTAAATTAATTTTTGATATACAATTTATTTTAATTAAATTATATATATATATATTATAATTATTCTTGGAAATATATCTCAAAAAATTAATAATATATATGTTTATTTTTATAATAATTTTAAGGTAATTTTTAAGATATATAAAATTATATTTTATATACTAAAATTATTTAAAATTTATCTATTGCAGATTATAAAATGATATGTTTAAATAGTATCATGAAAGAAAATTATATTACAAAAATGTATTTAAAATAATAAATTTTCAATTTTTTTTTCTCACAATGTTGTCCGCTCTATTGCTGTTGTTGTGTTAATTGTTATTATCTAACAGGGTTGTGTTAATTGTTATTATCGTTGTGTTAATTGTCTATGTTACATTTTCTAAAGCTAAAACAAGTTTTACAAAATGTCTAGATCACAACCTTGTCCGCTTTGTTTGTTGGCGCACTCTGAAAGTCAAAGTGTTAGGCAAGGAGGGGGAAATCTCCCCTTCCTGCTCTGAGCTGTTTTTGACAAATGCTTACACACAACAACAAATTTGCACTTTTGCTAATGCTAACGCTATGCTAATCTATACTATTATTAAATCAAGTCGCTCAGTGAGGGGGGACCTTAAATTCATGCGGAGGCGAGTTAGTATTCGAGTTCGCAAATCCGCCGGTTGAATTAATTTCAGTTTTGCTGGTTTCAGGAGGTGCAGGCTCGCTCAAAGAGCGATGGATTTTTGTCTCTGCTGCCTTCTCCGCATTGGAGACAACAAGTTTCACAGGTACAGTGTTTGTTGGGATGGGAGCTGGTGCAATCAGAGCGCCGCTATTTCTCCTGTTCTTTGACTTCCAGGGGTTTTCTTGATTGACTTGGTGGTGATGCTGACCTTTTTGTTGTTGCTGCTGCTGGCGTCGCTGCTCGTGAAGCTGTTCGGTGTTTAAGCGGTTGACTCGTGCTGGGGGGCCCTGCGGTTGTCCGTACGCCAGCTTAGCTTCCTGGCGCTTTCGCATTCGCTCGGTGCGTGCACGAGCTAAAGCAGACATATCTTCCCCGCTAATTTGCTGGTTGCTATCAGAATTGGTTGGTTCATTCTGTTGTTGTTGTTGTTGTTGTTGTTGTTGCTGCTGCTGATGTTGCTGTTGATGTTGATGTTGTTGTTGATGTTGATGTTGATGTTGCTGTTGCTGTTGCTGTTGCTGCTGTTGGTTGTGAGGGAACTGGCGTCGATTGATTCGTGTATTAGCGTTTGAGGGTCGGTGCATGTTGTAATTGTTATAACTACTATAGTTATTGAACCGGTTGTTGTTGTTGTTGTTGTTGTTGTTGTTGTTGTTGTTGTTGTTGTTGTTGTTGTTGTTGTTATTGTTGTGGCCTTGGCTTTGGTTATGGTTTGGCCCCATGTGAATGTGGTGGTTTTGGTTCGGGAAGAAGTGGTGCTGCATATTTTGCTGGGGTTGCTGTTTGTACATTTGAGGGCCCCCACCACCACCACCACCACCACCGCCACCACCACCACCTTGTGGACCACCCTGACTTCCGCGGCTCACTCTCAATGTATCAAAGTTGTCCGTAATAGCAGCTTGCTGCATAATCTCCAAACCGGTGTAGCCAATCATATGATCCAAGCCATTCGCCGACAATATCGCCCTCTGTTGTTGGATCACGCGATCACGAACGGCGAGCTGCAGCTGCAGTTTCTGAATTGTCAAATCTTTCCCCTTCATCATGCTGTCGTGAACGATACGAGACTGCTCCAGTTCCATGTTATCCAGTTCCAGCTTCCCAATCCGATATTGCAGCTCCATCAGCTGCTTCCGGTCGTGACCCGTTATTTTCGTGAGTAGTTCCTGACGGAAACGCTCAGCTTGTTTCTCGTTGGACCGGAGCCGCTTGGCGATTGTTCGTTTCGTAAGATTGTTCTTATCAATCGCTTTGCGAAGCTGAACGACCTCCAACCAGGCATTCTTCACGTGAGCCGGAGCGAATCGCTCTATGAATTCTTCGCTCATGTGGTCTTCCTCGTTCCTGGGGGATTCCAACGCGTGATCCAGATCATTTCCATTTTTGGCATGTTTCCGCGACGTCATCTTGGGAGTCTCTCCCCTCGAGTCATTCCACTCTGCAATTGTTATTTGTCGCTTCCCCACCTCGATACTATTGGAAACATTCTGGTCTTCTAACTCAATTAGTGAACGGCGAAGTTGCATCTTCTCCTTGAAATTGTCAACAATTTTGATGCGCGCCTCCTCCATGACGCTGATATCTCCACTGCCGGTCGACTTGGATGCACTGTGATTCAATACTTCCATGCCGCCACTGCTGTTTATGCTAACATTCTGGGGTTGCATAGAGTCATCGCCACTTGCGAGTTGGTTCTTCAGCTTGTTGATTTCGCCTCGGAGGTCTGTGATCAGATTTACATACTCGCTAATGTGGTGGTTCACGTTAAGCTCATTACGGGTCACCGAAGTTTTGATATTCTTGGCCCTGTTGGCGTATTTTAGGGTGTTGAGCGTCTCTTCAAAGTTAGACACAGCTGAACTGATATTTGCGATCATCACGGTGCGACAGTTCCCCCCCAAACTGTCTTTCAACAAGCGGGTCAATTTGCTGTCGCGGTAGGGGACGAATTGACCTCGATTGGCCTTTTCTCCTAGAGCGTTGATACAATTACCCAAGGCTAGCAGACTGCGGTTGATATTTGCTCCTTCCGTCAGTCGAATGCCTTTGTTCTTGGTTACCGCCGCACGCTCACTGCCAGCAAGGTCAACAAGAGATAGCTTGCCAATCTTTATCTTGGCAATCGTTCCCTCAGCCTTTTCGCGGTTCTCTACAACAATTTGTAGGACAGCATGGGATCGGGAAGAAACGGCATTTGCAGCGGTGGCTTGTTGGGTTCTGTTCCGATTACCGTGGTGCAACAAATCCATGATCTCGCCGGAGGACTGCGTTTCGACCTCTGTCACACCGCTGATAACCGGACCTTTTATCGGGTCTTCACGCAAATCCAAGAACTCGTCAGCTTGAGAGAGCAGATCGCGAATGTTCTCATTATAAACCTCAATAAAAGAAACTGTAACACGAAATTTCGTCCCATGTTTCATTCCATGGTCGTCTGACAGCTTGAAGAGGTCTTGAAGAGTAAGAACCATAATTCCCGGCTCCTCAATGCTCCCAATCATTGTATGCGTCTTCCCTGCTCCAGTGTTTCCGTAGGCAAAGACGGTGGCATTGTAGCCCTCTAGAACGCCCGCGAGGAGATAACGGGTCGTATTTTGATAGACATACTGATTGTTCTCGGCAGGGTTAAATACCTTGTCGAAAGCGTACCGCTTTTCCCGAGACCGGTTTGCCCGGAGAATGTCATCCTTTTCATTAACTTTATTAGGATCCAGGATTACGACCACTCGCCCATCCAGAGTACGAGTAACTTCTTTCTGAGTCCGATCGTGAGACATCAGTGGGCGCACGCGCACGCACACTAGCATATTAGACTGTCCTCCAGCCATATCCGATTTTAATTTGTCGATGGCATTGTTGTCAGCAGCAGCCATGTTGCTGTTGGGCGGGGGGTTGGGGCGAGGATGAGTTATGTACTGTTGTTGTTGCTGTTGTTGCTGTTGTTGCTGTTGTTGCTGTTGTTGCTGAGGCGGCTGGCCGTGGATATGGGGATGGGGAAGAGGGTGAACTTGGTTCTCATTTTGGCTGGAGTTGGTTTTTATCTTCAAATTGCCAGTATTCATCGTATTGATCGTATTCGGGGGATGAGGATGGGTCGCTGTTGTTGTTGTCTGATTAGAGCTATTTGGGTTAGGATTGGAGGTTGGGGCGTGGGGAAGCGGCCGGTGACGGTTGTTATCTGAAGGAGGAGACGAGTTGGAGGTATAGTTCCGGTTATGAGAAGCGTAATGATTCTTGGAGAGGTGATTATTATTCGGGCGAATACCCGCAGTATTAGTGTTGTTGACAGAAGAATTATCGGGGCCACTTCCTGGGTTATCAATTCCTCCACCTCCTCCAGCATCTGCTTCGCCACGATTCCGAATGAGAGTATTCAAAGCGTCGCGCGCCACAATGCGGGTCCCATCACGAGATCCCACCGATTTTACGAGAGCGTCGAGAGTATCGTCGCTCTGCATAGCGTTAAAAATGTGTTGGACGAGTGTATGAGAGGTGTGGATTATTAAATTTCCATTGATTATTTTCTTTTTTTTTGGAAAAATGGAAAAATGGAGACTGGACTGGTTTCTGTTTATCATGTTTGGAAAACCCCAGTTTTGGCCTCTCCTATTTCTTCATTACTCTTCATTAAACACACCCAACCGCCTACATCCACACTCTAGTGCCAGCAATATATTAATACTTCGTTAGTTTTTGCAATTCCTGATCCAACTTCCAACTCCTTTTCTTCTATACACACATAGAACAATGATGGAGTCCAGCAGCATAGAGTCGTTGCTCCCTCCCTCAACAAGGCCAATTAAAGGAAGAATGCGACAAATGACGTCAGTACACGAAGGGAAATTCATACCAGTCCACATTCAAAATCAGAAGAAGGGTTTCTACACTAACAAAACCGGCAAAAGCAACACCAACAATAAGGCAAAGAAGAAGAAAAGCAATGCTTCGTCAGCATCTCCCCCACCTCGTAATTCTCCATCGACCCCACATTCGATTTCGGGTCCTAAGCGAGCCCTACAAGCCGACCTCTCTAACCTCAACTCGAAGATTGACACCATCATCAATGAATACCACGACTTTAACGATGCCAAGGATACGGACACGAGTGTGGAGCTCACGAGCAAGTATCAAATGGATTCCGTCATGGATGATATCGCTGATATGTCCAATAACTCCCAGAAAACCCTCACTTCACTGAACAATGACCTTTTGACATCCACTGAGAACACCCATTCCTTGCTTGGTTTGCTGGAGCATAGTGAGAGTGTTGGGGAGCACCGGGAAGCCCTTGACAATTGCAACCACGCAAAAATATACTTGCAAGAGACCCTTTTGAAAATCAAGAACTGCATAAATCATGACAAGACCTTGACCAACGAGGAGTTGGAAAAGGTGCATTCTGAGCTGACGACTCAAGTCGAAACCCTGTCCTCTGTGGAGAGGGAGTTACAAAACAAGAAAGACGCTCTAACGCGACAAAATAAGGAGTACGAACAGTACCGTCAGCAAGCAACGGGCAAGATGAACGCAATGCGTGAGAAATTTGACTCAAATCAGAACGAAATCATTAATGAGATGAGGGATTTAGAGCAGCTGAATGACAAGCTGGAGTTGCAGCTCCAGAATCAGCAGAGGCATGTAACGGCGCTTTCGGCGGAGCTCAATCATCTAAAACACGGAAGTAGCAAAAAAGGGGGCCGAAATGACTCCGATACACCGATTTCTCCCAAGAACAGTCGCATGAACTCCAACAGCGACCTCTCATCCAACAATAATAACATGCACAGCAACACTGAAATGCTGGCCGCTATGCAGGCTCAGCAGACTGAGAGCAACCGCCAACTAAGGGAAAAAGACAAGGAGATTGCCAGCTTGCAGATGGATCTGGAGGCCATGCAGCAAATGGAGGAGCAGCGCGCAAGATTCAATAGCGAGAACAAAAAAACGTTCTCGAATTCTGAAACACAGACAGAAAAAAAGGCTTGGGCGGTTCGCAAACCTAACCAGTCATCTTTGGCCTACTTCAGTGCGTGGCTCAAGGAAAATGATTGTGATGACTTGACTGTGGAGAGTGTGATGAGTGAGTGGCGAGCCAATGAGTCAAATCTGGAAAAATTAAAGAAACAGCTTGCCGATTCCCAGAGGGACAACCGAGTGCAGCAGAAGCGCGCGGAGAAGAATGAGGAATTATTGAATGAGGCTAACGCAAAGATGCAAGATGTAACCGTTCAGCTCCAAGAGAGCAGGGAGAAAGCGGGCGAGGACGGAGAGGAGCAAGAAACTCTTCGCAAACGCTTAGATACTTCCGTTGAGGAGGTTGAGTTCTTGTCGAAGAGCAACGAGACCGCCCTCAATAACCTTAAAGAATTAAAAAAGCAGCTGGAGGAGGCTATCAGCAACTTGAACAGCGAGCGGTCTAAGTCTGAGGGTCTACAGGCACAAATGACAGAAAAAAGCCGTGCGCTGGCAACCGCAAACGAGAAATTGAGGACCCAACACGAGGACTTTGCTCGTATGCAACAGGAGAGTGCAAGCGAGGACGAGAAACAAAAGATGCTATCCCAGATGGAAACATTGCAGAAACTCAACCAGAAAGAGCAAGATCTGAACGATTTATCGGCTCAACTGAACGAGCGGGAGATCTCGTTGAACGCCCGAGAGAAGGAGGTAAATGTGGCAGCAACAACTGCGAGCAACAGTGAGTCAGCGCTGTCAAACATGACTGCGGAGGCGGAGAGACAATTGCGCGAGAGCCAGGAGGTAGAAAAACGCCTTAGAGAGGAGTACGAGGCCAAGCTAGAGCAGGAACGTACCATTGCGAGGGTCCGCAGCGAAAGCGCCGAAGACATAAAAACAGAAATGGACGAGCTGAAGAGACAATTCAAAGAGTTACACGACATTGAGCACGCGAATGAAGTCATCAACCAGAAACGGTCTGAGCTGGCCAAAATGGAAGAGGATCACGACGTGCAGATGAAACGTCATACAGTGAAGAGGAAGACGCTCATTGATAAAAATAAAGAGCTCGAGCAAGAAGAAGAGCACCTCCACAAAATGGAAGAAATATTCCATGAAAAAGAGTTGGCACTTAAATCTGGCATGGATGATCTTGAAAATGCGGAAGGCAGTATCAGCAAAGAGCAATACAACGCTTTGCTCAGAAAAGAACTCGAATTGCAGGAAATTGTGCTGAAACAAACAATCGACACGCTCCAAATTACTTTGACCGAGAGAGAAATAGAGAATACCAAGCTGAAGGAAGATTTAGTCGGCGCTCATGAGCAACTTAGTCACGTCAAGAAGTCGGTTGCCACTGAAATTGAGGAAGTTAAAAAAGGAATGACCTTGCAAGCTGAAGACGCGTTACGTAATCAGTCTAACAGGGACCTAGTTGAGCAGCTTCGACAACAAATTGCAGAATACGAGGACGAGCTCACCAGGAACCACAATAATGTGAAGCGCTTAAACGATGAGATGACTAGACGCGAGGCTGAAATGGAAAAAATTGCTGCCAAGGCAGAATCTTATTTAGCTGAAGAGATGAGAAAGTTCCACGAGATGCGAGACCGCGAAAATATTAGTGAGGTCGACACTGTCAAGATAGATTGGTACAATATCGACTTTAAGGACAACCAGCGGAAGTTGTTGCTCCTTAAAATGGTCTCAAATTGGGTACAGAGCATGCACGAAAACTTGGATTCAGCTGAGACAGCCGAGATTTTAAAAGGAAGCGTGCGCATTAATGGCAAGAAGAAGGCTGAAATTATACTAAACGAGGCATCGGCTCCTCCTCTACAAACGCTGTTGGGAGTATTCAAGGACGACTTATCTCCTTCGATAATCAGAAGACTTCAGAACATAGTCGTACAGACAGAGAGTTTCAGCTTTCCCTTCACTCCTGTCAATATACGAGAGACTTTGATCTCCCGTTACGGGGAGTTGTTGAGCATGCTAAAGCGCCACAACAGTATGATCAATTCGTCTGTGAAGGAGCTCAACAGTGTGGAAAAAAAAATTACAAGTTTTGAAGGAGATGAGAAAAAGAAAAACTGGTCGGTTGTGAGGAACGTAATGGAGAAATGGGTCGAATTTAGCGGTATGCTAGGGAAACTTTTTGGTCGACAACAGATGTTGTCGAAAGGCTGCAGCGAGCTGATCGTGCTACAAAGCAATTTTGCCGAGGCAATTGTGAGCGAGGGAGGCGACTACGAGTCGCAGAAGTTAGGCAAAATTCGTTCTGATTGCGAAGAGCTGTTGAAAAACGCCGAGAGAAGCGGAGCAAAACTGGATTCACTATTGGCAAAAAACTATACGCTTCATGGTATTACTGAGACGCTTGCAATGCAGTACGAGGAGGAGTTCAACAAAGACGATGCACAGACTAAGAGTGACAGCTTCAAAAAGAAGAATAAGGGCACCGTTGTGACAGAGACAAGCATTGTAGTTACTGAAAACACGGTTACCGAAGAGGAGCACGAAAAGCTCAAAATGCAAATGTTGCAATTGATTGATGAGAACAATAATCTAACAAACAACAAGTACGAGGAAATCATGAATGGAGACTCTAGCCACGGAGGTCTTATGTTCTTCAGTTTTTTAAACGAATCGCACTTCGAAGAGAAGATGAGTAGTCTGGTAAAGGATATCGATGAACTAGGAAAAATCAGTAGAGGAGAGGGTGGGGGGGGTCACGGAGGGGGTCACGTCAGTTTTAATGAAATCAGAAAAAGGGTGGAGAACCTGAACAAAGTTAGACTTCCCTTGCTCGTAAAAATAAAGAATAGGTACTCGAAACTCCACAAAAAGTGGACGGCCGAAAGGGCGAGGAGGATGAAAGATTTGGGCCTCACTGGTGGTAAAAGTGACTATGAGGCAGTCTGTCCCGTATGTAATCTCGACAAGAGGTCTTTGAAGGCTGATAAGCGTGAATTAGAGGGCGGAAGCCGAGAAATTGCGAAAAAAATCGAGAAGCCAACTCTTAAACACGAAGCAAAAAGGGGAATGAGTGTTTTAAAAATGGCCAAAACGTGGAAAAGGAACACCATTATCAAGAATAAATTGATCCGAGAGGAAGTGGATGGTGGCGTGGGCGGAGGGAAAGGGAGTATCGGAATGAGTGAAGGCCAAATGGACGAAATCAAAGAAACGCTCAAAATTGCCAACGCTGAAGGAGGTGTAAACAAAGATGGAGGCGGTAAGAGCACGATACCAAAAGCTCAACGGGGGGGGAATTCACCTAAAAAGAGAAAGTCAAGGCAGAGCAAAGACTTTAAACCATCACTACAACTTCAGCAGCAGCAGCAGCAGCAACAGCAGCAGCAGCAGCAGCAGCAGCAGCAACAGCAACAGCAACAGCAACAGCAACAGCAACAGCAACAGCAACAGCA
>ERZ651776.3541-NODE-3541-length-15471-cov-2.844030_pt1 | contig 15471 bp, 14 predicted proteins | sample MGYA00514761_ERZ651776 | MGnify/ENA metagenome assembly ERZ651776 | reverse complement strand
ATTACTGGGTTTGAGACTAAAGTCACCTATGTAGAAAGCCTACCCCCATTTGCCCCAATGTCGCTATCAGGCGGAGGTGCTTTTGAAAAATGGCGTGAAGCGATTGAAACTGAAGACACTGTGATATTGCGCCTTGAAGATGGCGCCCCCGCTGCTGTACGCGCAGGCGATATGATCTATCTCGCAGGCTGGCCCGATCCCAGCCTTTGGCGGCGTCTTTTGGTCCAATTGGCACAGGAGCAAGACCTGCCTAACATGGATCTGCCCCAAGACATTCGAATTCGCGACACTCAGACCCATAGGTTTTGGTTTAACTATGGTCCGAAAGAGGTCACATGGAATGATATAATGCTGCCTGCCGCTGGTGTACATTGGGAGCCTCTATGATAGATTAACCCTTTAGGAACCACCCAAGATGACTGCGATGTCGTTCAAATTGTCATTAGCTCAGATCTGCTGACTGTAAAAATATTAACACTCGGTAGCGTACTAAATGATGTACGGTTAAACGGGGTCGCTTGCCCTTTATCCTTAGGCAGTTCATAGGTTGCAGCTTATGAATGAAAAACTATTAGAAGCTTTTAATAGCGTAGGTCGTAGGTTCGTATCCTATCGTCACAACCATCTTTCACTCAACTATGCTTATAAATAATGCTTTAGAGCAGATGCTAAGTTTTGGCTACATAACTAAAAGGTAACACAAAAAGTAACACATTTCAGCATTTGAGTATCAGACACTGGCTTAGACAGATATTATATATACTAAGGGGCAGGCTGCTTTCTAAAATAGTGTTTTCCCAAGTGGTTTTTAACAATATGCTGAAACTAAATGCTTCTTAGTTAATCTCCCTCATTCGGTTGCCTGCCGTAGCCTTTCAGCGTTAATGGTGATTTTGGAATTGATACTGTTTTCTCCTCAGTGTAAAATTGTTCGCAAGAGTAACCTCCTTCTCGGCCTACACCTGAATTCCCAAAACCACCAAATGGAGCTCTTAATTCTCTCATCATTGGTGTGTTTACCCAAACCACTCCTGAACGCATTGCATCTGACACTTTCAAAATAGTTGGCATATGATCTGACCACACATATGAAACAAGCCCAAACTCCGTATCATTTGCTAAATTAATAGCTTCCTCCTCTGTCTTGAAAGAAACGAAACTAGCAAATGGACCAAAGATTTCTTCCTGACATGTTCTACTATTGTTTGACTTAGCTAAAACAGCTGTTGGCTCTATAAAATAACCATTTTCCTGATTGGATAACCTCTTACCTCCAACCAAGATTTCATCACCATCTTGTTCCGCTAAATTTGCATAAGATAAAATGCGCTCCATATGCTGCTTTGAGGCTATAGGTCCAATTTCTGTTTCATTTTTCAACGGATCACCAACCTTGATATTTTTAGTTCTTTCAATGAAGGCATTTACGAACTGTTCAAAGATTTTATCTTCAACTAAAATTCTCGATCCTGCTAAACATTGTTGTCCATTGTTTGAGTAAATTCCAATGAGAGCACCATCTAGCGCCCTTTCATAATCAGCCGAGGCAAATATTATGTTTGCTGATTTTCCTCCAAGTTCCATAGTGCATGGTGTAAGTTGCTTTCCTGCCTCCATCATTACCTGTCGACCTGTTACTGTACCTCCAGTAAAGCTAATTCGATCAATACTAGGATGAGCTACAAGTCTTGCTCCCGTTACTGACCCTCTACCGTTAACCAAATTTAATACCCCAGCTGGTAAAATGTCTTTTAATAAAGAAACAAGTTTTGCTAGTGAGAAGGGTGTTTGTTCGGAAGGTTTAAGAACAGCGCAATTTCCAAATGCTATTGCAGCTGCTATTTTCATAGTCGCCAACGCCAATGGTGCATTCCAAGGAGCTATTAAGCCTACGACACCAGCTGGTTCTCGATTTACTAATGTCAGATACCCTTCCGTATTATCGTAGCGCTCACCATGAGCCTGACTAATATACTGCGCAAAGAAACGAAAATTATAAGCGGCCCTTTGCACATGAAAGCCTTTGATTTCGCGCAGAATAAGTCCTGTGGCTAAGCATTCAAGACGAGCTAATTCCTCGGCATTGTCAAGGACCGTTTGCCGGCAACTTTCTAAAATTTCTATTCTTTTTTCAGTGGATAATTTACTCCAATTCGAGTTATCAAAAGTTTTTCGCGCAGAGATGACAGCTTTATCTACATCATCAGATGTATCTTCTATTAAAACGGAAACTTGTTGTCCGGTTGCTGGGTAAAAAATAGGAATTTCTATTCCTGATCCATGATTGCTTTCATTATTTATCCAGCTGTTGGTTAACTTTGGTGGATCAATTGGATTGTCGAAAATTGACATAGTCTCTATCCTTTCAATTGGAGATTAAATCTGTGCTATTTTACAATTGGATAATTGATTTAGTAAAAATAACCAACTCATCATGAGCGTAATAAAATCTAATGATCCTTGAATAATGGACCCCGCCCTTCTACTTGATCAGTAAACCCTCGAGATCTTAGGGCATGCCAGTAAGTGGCTGCATTTATTGGAATCATTGGTTTTTTTAGTTCAATTGACATTTCATTGCATAGGTCAATCATGGATAGGTTTGTTCCTACTTGCACGAACGCATCAATCGAATTATCGTTCATTTCCAGCACATGGCTTCTTAAATCCTCGGGTTGGACATGCGCAATAGCTACAGGAGTTGGGCATTTTAACCCTCTAAATTTTCTTACTTCAAAGCCACAATCTTCAAAGAACAAGGTTACGTTCTTGTCAGAAACTGGCCAGTATGGTGAGATGACTGCTATCCTCTTTATAGCATATTTTTTAAGCGCGGCTTCACATGCAAATGATCCAGCAGACACGTCTAGACCACAATGATCCGAAAGAGCTTTCATCCTATTCTTAGACTCTAGCCGTCCTCCCCAAAACATTAATGCTGACATACCCATTATGAGATGGTCTGGTTCGCAAGTCAGGCACCTGTCTACAGCGTCATAAAGAGTTGCACCAATTGCATCAACTAACTCGACAAATTGCTTATCGTTTCCAACTTTCATATTAGGAATATGAATTCTGCCATAATGATTGGTGATGCCTTTTAATCTTAGATCATCCATATCAGGTTGGACTATTGTGTTTGTAGATGGTGCGACAACAGCAAACTTACACTTCCAACCCAGGGCATCTTTTGACATGCAAACCTCTCTTAAGCTATAAACAAGGAATGTTGTTTGAATTTAATCTAAATGTCAATCGGTTGCATGCGTAGCCACATATGGTAACGGTCAACTTTGGAAACGTTAATTTAAATGAAGTTCGACTGTTCGGTTATTATCTTTTTTTTATAAGTGTTACTTTTTATGTCAATCCTAACTCTAAAAGAATCGATCAAAGCTGGTGAAAGTATTCTTGCCCCAGGTGTGTATGATATGATTTCGGTAATTATTGCAGATAAAGTTGGTTTTCCAGCGCTATTTGTCGGAGGCTATGGAATTTCAGCCTCTCATTTAGGGATTCCTGATGTTGGAATAATGACTTTTACTGATATCTTGGATCGAGTGCGAATGATTTCACAGATAACAACAAAGCCTATAATAGTCGATGCTGATACTGGTTACGGTAGCTTAATAAATCTACGGCACGCAGTTAAATCTTTTGAAAAGGCTGGTGTGTCTGCAATTCAAATTGAAGATCAAATTTTTCCCAAACGATGCGGACATGCTCAAGGTGTCGAGGTCGTTTCAATCGATGAAATGTGCAACAGAATAAGAGTAGCTGTTGATAGCAGAAATAATGAGAATTTTTTAATTATTGCACGAACGGATTGTCGAACAAGTTTAGGTTTTGACGAAGCCCTTCGACGGGGGAAAGAGTATTCAAGGGCTGGTGCTGATCTCATATTTGTAGAATCTCCTCAGACAGTAGTAGAAATGAAAAAGCTTTTGAAATCTATTGATTGTCCAATGGTTTATAAGATGGTTCCTAATGGCAATTTAAGCAATTTAGACTCTAAAGCTTTAGCTTCAATGGGGTTTAGCCTCGTAATTTATCCGACAGTAAGCTTTTTATCGGCAGCTGAGGCTATGCAATCTGCATTTAATGAATTAAAGACAAATGGAATAGTAAAAGAACAATCTCTCCAAAGTTTTGAAAGCTTTAGCAAATTAATTGGATTTGAAGATATCTATGAGTTTGAAGATCGTTGGGGTAGCTAAACAAAGTGGGGTCTAATTATGCAGTATGATTTTGTTCCGATGCCGCATCGGAAAACTCTAAAGTGGCCATATGGAAAACGAATGGCTCTAATTTTGACTACTAATTTGGAATATTGGGAGCCCACTAAAGATACTGATCGTGTCATATATCCGGGTGGCCCTGGAATTGTGGGGGGGACACTTTCTGGTAACGTTTATGACAATCCCAATTGGACGTGGCGTGAATACGGTCATAGGGTTGGCGTATGGAGATTGTTTGATTTATTTGAGGAAGCCGGTGTCCCCACTTCTTGTACTATTAATGCTTTGATGGGAATTGAGCGTCGAGCAGTCGTTGATCATGCGGTAAAAAAAGGCTACGAGATTGTAGCGCATAATTATGAACAAACAGAACTTCTTACTGATTTTCAAGATGATGAAGATAAAGAAAGAGAAGTGATACGGGCTACTTTGGATGTTTACAGGAAAGTAGTTGGTCGCAACGCTAAAGGATGGCTTTCTTCATCACTAAGGTCAACACCAAACACAATTGATTTAATTGCAGAAGAGGGTTTAACTTTTTTTTGTGACTTGTTAAACGATGATCAACCATACCTTGTAAAAACAAGGTCTGGTAGAGATGTCGTGTCAGTTCCATACACATCAGAAGTAAATGATTTTACTGTTTTTTTGCGACAAGGTAAAGACGTGGACGGAGCATTCAATGTTTTTAAAGAACAATTTGACTGGTTGTATAAAGAAAGCGAGGCGAGTGGGCGTCACATGAATATAGGTCTTCACCCACATGTAATCGGTCAACCGTTTCGCATACGTTCGCTCCAAAAGTTTTTAAAATATGTAACTCAATTTGATGATGTTTGGTTTCCCACACGTGAGGAACTAGCTGACTGGTATCTTAAAAACCATGAAAGTCACATATCTTAACTTTTTAGTCGACTTTTTCTAATTCTCTAAGTGATGTGATCATAGATGATCGCATGACGTAATCTTTATGTTTATTCTCGTCCGCAACGGTTTCTTTCAACTCATCATAGTAAGCCAACCTTTGAGTTGGGTCTGAAGCGTTCAAAATCGCTCTGTTTTTTAATGCCTGAGCTTGTACGGTTTCTATGGCTACTTTGCGCCTTTGGCGTTCATATCTACCCATTGTGTCTAATGGGGAGCCATGCCAGACCGCAGTCAGTTTTTCGGCTAAGTTAATGGCGTCATGGATCCCACCATTCATGCCCATACCCCCTAGCGGATTATTCACGTGCGCAGCATCTCCGGCTAAGAAAATTCTACCTTCAATATATTTATTAGAAACTCTTTCATGCACTTTATACGCAGTTTTGTGAACTACGTCATAGGGATTTGCAGATGGAAAAACTGCTTGCAATCGTTTTTGAACATTGTCAGGGTCCATTATGAAAGCTTCAGAGTGTTCAGGATTTGTTGGTAGCAATACTCGCCAAAGGCTCAATGTTTTTAAAAGAACTAGCCACTCATCTGGGTCCGAAATGTAAGCTATGTTAGCTAGATCTGGTATGGCTTTTTCATATTGAAAATTAGTAGATAACACTAGAAATATTTCAGGGATAGTCATTCCTTCAAATTTTGCGTTAATTGACTTTCGAACAATAGAGCGTGCACCATCTGAGCCTATTAAAAATCTACCCTCATATCGATTTTGGTATCGGTCGCTGTCGATCGTCTTTACCCAAACACCGTCATCGTTTTGACCAACTTCTTGAGCAGAGGTTCGTGTGATCAATTCTCCGTCGGGATGATCTTCAATATAAGTTCTTAATGCTTTTGTAAGTTTCCATTGTTCGCATTGCAATCTGAAAGGGAATTTTGTTTCACCCGTTAGCAGGCTCAGATCAAAGCTGGCAACTACACCAGTATTCCTATCTCGAAATTGCCAATTTTTACAAATTAGCCCCTGCTCAACGAGTTGGTCGGCTATCCCTAATTTATCCAAAAAGTCGAGTGTAGGGGGGTGAAAGGTGGAAGCGCGAAGGTCTTGTGCCAAGTCAGCAGTCGTTTCGATTAATTTAACAGGAATACCTTCAGAAATTAAAGAGGCCGTAGCTACAAGCCCCACTGGCCCAGCTCCTACTACTAGAACTGATTTATAATCGTTACTCATTTTATCAAACCTTAAATTCCTTACAATGTTAGCTTACAGGAAGTGTCGTAAGGGAGTCAAAAATTTTTTCTGGACAAGTTGTTCATTTCGGTTTCATTATTAATAATATTTTCTACTTTGTACCTATCGATTTTTGGAATCATGAATTATGTTTTTTGAGCAGTTACTTCAACAAGTCATCAACGGCCTTATGCTTGGTAGCATTTATATCAGTGTCGCAGTTGCTTTCACTTTAACAATTGGGATTTTGAACTTTCTAAATTTTACGATCCCGGCTCTATATATGTTAGCAGGTATGGTAGGTTGGTCGTTATCTCACTATGGACTCCCTTTTGGAATGAGTGGTCCCATTAACTGGTTCCTTGCCCTCCTAATTGGAATTATTTGTGCCATATTGGGTTCTTTATTAGTCGAGCGGTTTACTTATCGCTATTTCAAAATGAAACATGGTGATGCTACTGAGCACGCAATCCCTTTAGTTTCATCTTTGGGTTTCTTACTTATTTTTGAATACTTGATTTTAATTGCGCATGGATCTGATACACGCGGATTTGTTACGCCGTTCTCTAATCAGGACTGGAGATTATTTGGATTCATAATATCGATTCCGCAGTTTTTTAGTTTAATTTTTTCAATTTTAATTGTGGCGGGCCTTTCGATTTTACTGAATCGAACCAAGTTGGGTCGTGCACTAAGAGCTATTGCTGAAAATCCTGATGTGGCAACTTTAATGGGTATTGAAGTAAATAGAATTGTACCGATTGTGTTTGTCATGACGGGATTTCTTTGTGGTGTTTCTGCGTCGATCTTTGCAATAAATTATCATGAGGTAAGTCCATATATGGGTGATCACGTTGGAACTAAAGCGATAGCTGCAATGGTGATAGGTGGATTGGGTTCCGTTTGGGGAGCGATAGCAGGCGGCCTGATTGTTGGTTTAAGTGAAACTTTATCAATTTACTTTTTTGGTGCTTCTTCAGCTCAAATAACAGTTTGGGGATTGTTGCTTATTTTGCTTGTCTTTAAACCTACTGGTCTTTTTGGGCATAATGCAATTGGTAAAGGTAAATTCTGATGAGTGGCTACATGTCTGGGGTATTAGCAATATTGGGCATAAATATAATTTTTGCCTATTCAATTTATATTACAGCCGCGACAGGGCAACTAAATCTTGGTGGTGCGGGTTTTCAGGCTATCGGTGCTTACGCTAGTGCCATTCTTTCCAATGAAATGGGTTTCCCAATTGGATTAACATTAATATTTTCATCAATTTTTGGTGGATTGATAAGTTTTTTGATAGCCTTCCCAATTCTTAGGACGAAAGGAGTATACATGGTTTTGGCTACATTTGCCATTGCCGAAATTGTTGCAGGAATTATTTTAAATAGTGATTATTTAGGAGGTCCCACAGGAATTGTAGTAAACGAATATATCGAAACTGAGTTGATTTTGATTATTGCAGTAATTATAGTTTTGTTTGGTTTTTATTTAATGTCTACCCGGATAGGTTTAGCTATGAGAGCCGTACATGACGACGATGCGGTAGCTAACCTTATGGGTGTAAATACCCGAGCGATTCAAATTGGTGCCTTCACCCTTGGAGGTGCTATAGCGGGTCTTTCAGGGGGTCTGTACGCACTTTATTTTGGTTTCGTGGAAGCTCAATACTTTAACGCTAACATATCAATTTTTGTTCTACTTTTTGTCCTAATAGGGGGAACACAAACAGCATGGGGTCCCTTAATTGGGGCATCATTTTTTACATTGATTCCAGAGGCTCTTAGGATCGGTGATGATTGGCGATTTTTTATTTTTGGAGTTATTATAGTAGCTATGATGATTGTCAGGCCGGAGGGTATTGTGACGCGGGATGCGCTTGACAGGGTTTGGTTTAAATTTCTAGGTAGAACAAATGTCTGAAACAATACTCAGAATTTCCAACGTTTCCAAGAGCTTTGGAGGCGTTCAAGTATTGGAAAACGTGACATTCACGGTGGTAAAAGGAAATAGACATGCTTTAATTGGACCAAATGGAGCGGGAAAGACTACATTATTTAATGTTATTTCCGGAATTCATGATCCTGATGAAGGCAGTGTGTCTTTCGAAGGTAACGATTTAACTCAGGTTCCCTCGAGAAAAAGAATAAAAAAAGGACTTTCGAGGAGCTTTCAAAATATTCGTTTGATGCCACATTTATCAGTTTTAGAGAATGTCATGCTTGGTCAACATAGCAGATTTGGCATTTTTGATCTGTTAAAACCTTTGTATTTTTCAATAGAATCAACTGGAAAAATTGAAGCGATCGAAACTTTGAGACGGTTTGGTATTGATCTATACGAAGGTCGAACTGTGTCAAGTTTGCCTTATGGTGTTAGAAAAAAAATAGAAGTTGTTAGAGCATTAATGGCGAAGCCGAGACTTTTACTGCTAGATGAACCAGCGGCAGGTCTCAATACCGTAGAAACTGATGAACTTCGAAAATTCCTAAATGAGGTTAGTGATAGTGGCGTAACTTTACTACTGGTTGACCATGATATGCCGTTTGTGAACAGTCTATGTCAACAGGTGTCTGTAATGAATTTTGGTCAATTGATTTATAATGGCAATGTGTCGGGATTGAGAAAAGATAAAAAAGTTTTAGATGCTTATCTTGGTAGCGATGATTGAAATGTAGGAGATTCAATTGCTTAAAGTAGAAGATCTTGAAGTTAAATATGGACCAATTCATGCTTTGAAACGCGTCTCAATAACAGTTGGCACGTCTGAGATTGTTACAGTGGTTGGAGCGAATGGTGCAGGAAAATCTTCACTTTTAAAAGCAATCGCCGGGGCTGTTTCAAGTTCAAGTGGGAAGATATTTTTTGAAGACAAAAATGTTAATGGTCTTACAGCTCCCGATAGAGTTAAATCTGGGTTGATTCTAGTACCTGAGGGGCGTCAGATTTTCGTGAGCATGACTGTTGAAGAGAATCTCTTAATAGGGGCTTACACTCAGAACGGTTCGCAGATCAAGCAATCAATAGAATCAATTTTTGATCGATTTAAAAATTTGGCTAATCGGCGCCATCAGCTAGCATCAGTCTTATCTGGAGGTGAGCAACAAATGCTTGCAATAGGACGAGCTATGGTCGCGCGCCCCAAACTGTTAATGTTGGATGAGCCATCATTGGGTTTATCTCCAATTTTAGTTCGACAACTGTTCGACTTAATTAAGGAACTCAATAATGAAGGAATCTCAATTCTTATCGTTGAGCAGAACACTAAATTGGCATTAAAAACTGCTAAGAGAGGGTATGTACTCGAATTAGGGGCTGTAAGGCAACAAGGCTTGGCTTCTGAGTTAGCAGGGGACAAAGGTTTGGCGAACGCATATCTTGGTGATAAGGTTTAATTATGTTACTTATAAATAATTAAAAATAAATAAAAAAGGAGGAGTAAAATGAAGATGTTCAAAAATAGTATATGGGGTGTGTTAGCACTTATGCTCTCTGTTTCAGGTGGTATAGCTGAAGATACCTTAAAAATTGGCCATATTACTGGAAGAACTGGCTGGTTAAAAGGGCCTGCTCTGTCTGCCACTGTTGCCGTGGATATAGCCGTAGCAGAAATCAATGCAGCCGGCGGTGTTAATGGTAAAATGCTTGAAATAATTGAATTTGATAGTGGGTCTGACCCAAAACAAGCTTCACTTGCCGCTAAAACACTCTCTCAAGATCATGATGTGCTGGCAATAATAGGTCCATTTTCATCAGGTGAAGCAAAAGTTGCTTTTAACGTTGCCGAAAGAGAAAAGATTGTGATGATGTCTAATGCTTCATCTGCTCCAGGTTTAACAAAAGATAAAGAATGGGCATGGCGAATAACAGAAGATGAGGGCAAACAATTTGCAAGATTGTTGACAACATTTAAAAAAATGGATGTTCCACGTAATTCGGTGGAAATTGTTTATGTTTCGGATGAAGCGATTTCAGCGGTGGTTGGGGAAAAGCTTTATCCCTTTTTATTGGACAAGTTTGGAATTAAGCATGGAAAACCAGTTGCTATTACCTACAAGAGCTTTGATTTGGCACCGCAAATAGCTCCTATCGTTGCTAATAACCCCGACATGGTTGCTGTTGCTGGATTGCCTGAAAATGCATCTAAAACTATTCGCGAACTTAAACGTCAAGGCTACAAAGGAAGAATGATAGGCAGTCAGATTTTCGCTGATCCGAACATTTTGGAACTTTTTGGCGATATGGCCGAAGGTACGACTTTTATGGCAGGGTTTCACGCGGATTCGTCTCCCAAAGCGAGTGCTTTTAACAAAAGGTTCGTAACTGAGACCTCTGCTAAGGGTATCAAAAAACTGGGAGCTCATCACACTGATGCCCAGTCCTATGATGCAGTTTATTTGTTCGCTCAAGTTATGAAAGAGCAAAGTGTTTCCGGTGATAAAACGAACCTCGCGGCTGATAGATTAGCAATAAAAGAGGGACTTAAGTCGGTAAGTTTTTCTGGTATATTAGGTGACAATTTGTGTTTTTCTGGAAATGATGCAGAGCTTCCAGGGTATGTAATTCAAATTAAAGATCAGAAGTGGACTTTAATTGACAGCCATGCTCCTGATCCTTGCTAGTGGGTCAGAAAATATTTTTAAAATGAGTAGATGCGCCTTCCCGGCGCATTTGCAAAACAGATCTTGTTGTTAAAAGATTTATTACAATTGATTGATCAAACCGAATATTTTCATGTTGGCTCTTTATATTGCAGCGACCACATGTTTGAAAGCAATCTGAAAGCGGTAACGATTTTTTAAACTTCTTTGTAATTTAAACTGCTTAACATCAATATAATTTGGGGTTTGAAGGCTATGAAAAATTTAGTTCTAGTGGGTGGAGCTGGTGGAATTGGTCGATCTTTAGCTGTTAGAGCATTTGATGAAGGTTGGGAAGTTACAGTTATGGATTTAGAAAAGTCGTTAATAAAGCATCCACCAAAAAAAGGTATTGAGACTAGGAATATTGATCTTAAAGACCATCTTAGTATTTCGAAAGCTTTTGCAGGGTTCAAATCATTATCTGGCTTGGTCAATCTTGCAGGTTTCATGCATGGGTTGAACTCCCTTGAAAACACAACAAACGAAGAATTCGACGAAGTAATGAGTGTAAATTTTAGAGGCGCTTTTATTGTTGCGAAGGAGGCACTACCGTTATTAAAGCTTCGCGGTGGTTCCATGGTTAACGTTGTTTCAGGACTAGCATCTAATGTTCGGCCTAATTACGGAGTTTATGGTGCCTCTAAGGCTGGATTGATTAATCTTACGAAAACATTAGCACTAGAAGCAGCACCTAAAGTTAGAGTTAATGCGGTTGGGCCGTCTGCTGTAGACACAGCTTTCCTTAGGGGAGGTACTGGACGATCCACAGAAAACGAACCTCTAACACTCGATATAGAAAATTATACAAAGATTACTCCGTTAGCAAGAATTGCAGAACCTGATGACATAGTTGGGCCAATTATGTTTTTACTTGGACCAGATAGTAAATTTATGACTGGCCAAACACTTTGGGTTAACGGAGGTGGGTTTATGCCATGAATTCTGAAAATAGTTTGAGAGGTCGAACGGTTTTGATTACTGGCGGGATAAGAGGCTTAGGTCGTGAGATGGCTTTATGTTTAGCTAAGGCTGGTGCTAATCTTTGTATTACTGGAACAAAAAGAAGTGGTGAGTTTTACAAAACAGCGACTGAATTGGCATCGATATCGGGTGATGATAATTTTATCGTAGAAACTGTGAACGCTTGCGATCCTAAGGCGATGAATGATTTCGTAGATCGTTGCATTAATAAATTTACAAAAATTGACGTTCTTATTAATAATGCTGGTAGAGGAATGAGACTTGTATCTGAAAAATTTAACACAAAGCCAACCAAATTTTGGGAAGCCGATCCTGTGTCTTGGTCCACAATCGTTAATACTAACATAAATGGTCCCTTTTACGCCACTCGAGCCGTCGTTCCTTATATGATTCGAGAAAAGTTTGGAAAAATTATAAATATTTCCACCTCATCTCAGACAATGATTAGAAATGGTTATTCGCCATACGGACCGTCTAAGGCATTTCTTGAGGCGACATCGCGAATATGGGCTCAGGACTTAGATGGAACGGGAGTTGATGTAAACGTTTTATTACCTGGTGGAGCGGCTGATACAGATCTTCTCCCACCCTCAAATAATAAAAAAGGTGCGGATGGAAATTTACTGCCAGCATCGATATTAAATGATGCAATTATTTGGCTTTCATCAGATGAATCGAATGGTATTTCTGGAAGCAGATTTATTGGGAGGTATTGGGATGATCTAGATTCTCGACAAGATGGTAAAGGTTTAAATCCCCAAATAATGTGAAATGTAGAATGAAAAAATTAGATTTGGTCGACTTATCAATAACTGGTCTTACCGACATTCAAACATTTAGTTTGCCTGTTAAGACACTGTTTCCAGATTTTACGGAACTTCATTTAGAGGAGTTAAAACTCTGGGATTCCTCAATTGTATCAAATGGATTGGTTCATTTGACTGTAAGATCGTGGTTGATACGCCATTCAGGTAAAATTATTTTAATAGATGGTTGCGTTGGAGCGAATAAGGAGCGGCCGCATCATCCAGCTTGGCATCGGCGATCTGGACTGGAATGGTTGAATGCTCTTCGTGCTGAAGGACTTCACCCAAAAGATATTGATATAGTAATGTGTACTCATTTGCATGCAGATCATGTTGGTTGGAACACTTGTTTAGAGAATGGGGTCTGGGTTCCAACTTTTCCCAATGCAAAATATCTTTGTGGCCGATTAGAGTACGATTTTTGGCTGAAAAACTATAACGATTTTGATAAACATGGAGCTTTTGCTGATAGTATTTTACCAATTGTTGAAAAAGGGAAAATGCAATTAGTGGATGATGGGTGGGAACTCTCTGAGGGGCTTTCTGTTGAACTAGGTCCCGGCCATACGCCTGGACACCTGTGCTTAAACGCTAAAGCAGGGGCCGTTTTTTGTGGCGACGTAGTACATTCACTGTTGCAATTAAAATTTCCGGAGTTATCCAGTGCATTTTGCTCTAACCCGAAAGCTGCAAGCGAAACTAGAAAAACGTTACTTTTAAGAATTTCGGAGACAAACGATTTTTTAATCCCAGCTCATTTTCCAGACCCAGGTTGGGTAAAGATAAAAAAAACTAACATAGGATATGAGACAGTACGATAATTTCCTTAGAATTTTTTATTAAGTTTTCCTTCATGGTTATTACACACCTACCGATTAAAATTTATTTAATTTTAGAGCTTAAACTTCCAGACTACTCTTGAGTAGATTGATTGCCTCTTCTGTGTTCATTAAATCTGCATACTTAGCACTCATATCGAATAAATTCGCTTCATGTGGTTCTACTGCTCTGTCCCCAACAGCATCTGAAACCACAATTGTAATGAAATCGCTTGAGATACTGTCAATACATGTTGCCCTTACGCACCCTGATGTTGTAACTCCCGTTATTAATAGTGTATCAACACCTTTTTCTTTTAAGATGGATTCTAAGTCTGTTTTGAAAAATGCACTTGGATATTGCTTCGTTATGCATATGTCAGTTTCTAGGATTGTTAAGTCTGAATGTGTTTTTTGTGAATGCTTTCCTTCATCAAAGCTACTTAATGCAGGTACCTTTTTATAAAATGTACCTCCGTCTCCACCACCTTTTTTATATTTAACTTCAGAAAACACTATAGGAATTTCGGTATAATTTCGACAAAACGAAAGAAGCTTCTTGGAGCTTTCTAGTGCTTTCTTGCAGCCGTCGCCACCAAATAGGGGGCTGCTCCTATCAAAATATGCATTTGCAAAATCGACAAAAATGATAGCTAGTTTGTTACCATATTTTTGAGGGGTATGATACATAGCTTTAGAATAGTTTTTTTCTAAATTGTCAGTCATTTTATTTTCCTTTTTGACACCACTATTTTCGTGTTAAATTATTCCTCCCTTTTTTAAATATTCCAAGTCTTTTTCAGTTTTTTTAAGGATTTTTTTAAAAACATAGTCATTGTGCTCACCTAGTCTTGGGCCAACGTGGTGAACCTGACCCGGATTATCGGATAATCGGGGTGCCACATTTTGCATTTTTATCATGCCAAAATCAGGATGCTCTATATCTATAATTGCATTTCTTGCTTGGAAATGTGGATCCTCAATCATATCTTTTGCCTTGTATATTAGACCCGCAGGGATACCATTATCATTACAAAGCTGTTCGATTTTATTTAGATTTTTTGTTTTAGTCCATTCGTTAATTAAATCATCTAATTCGGTTTGATTTTTTCCTCGGGATGAATGAGAGTTATAGCGATCATCCGAGGCTAATTCAGATCTACCCATAATATCGCAAAGCCGAGAAAAAACTTGGTCTTGGTTAGCTGCAATCAAAATCATTTGATCATCTTTAGTCTGAAAAATATTTGAAGGTGCTACATTGGGAATAATTGTTCCAGTTCTCTCACGCGTATATCCGGCTACATCATGTTCCGTGATTAAACTTTCCATCATATTTAGAACCGACTCGTAAATTGCACTATCAACGACTTGACCTTTTCCAGTTCTTTCTCTTGCGTGTATTGCAATCAGCGCTCCCATACAGGCATGCATAGCGGCGAGTTGGTCGCCAATAGAAATTCCCATTCTACTTGGTGGAGTTCTTGGATCACCAGAAACATACCGTAGCCCACCCATAGCTTCTCCAATTGCCCCGAATCCTGCTCGTTTAGAATAGGGACCTGTCTGGCCAAATCCAGATACTCTAACCATTATTAAGCGCGGATTAATCTTGCTTAAAACATCGTAACCCATATTCCATCGTTCCAGCGTACCAGGCCGAAAATTTTCAATTAAAACATCGGTGCTTTTAACCAGTTCTTTTATGATATTTTGGCCATCCTCAACTCGAAGATTGACAGTTATCGATTTTTTGTTTCGTGCTACAACGGGCCACCAAAGTGATTTTCCATGGGGCTTTTCTCTTCCCCATTGACGCATTGGGTCTCCAACTTCGGGGGGTTCAACTTTTATTATTTCTGCTCCAAAATCGCCTAA
>ERZ651776.3539-NODE-3539-length-15474-cov-11.560694_pt1 | contig 15474 bp, 7 predicted proteins | sample MGYA00514761_ERZ651776 | MGnify/ENA metagenome assembly ERZ651776 | reverse complement strand
CCACCTAACACCATAACACCACCTAACACCATAACACCACCTAACACCACCTAACACCACCTAACACACTACCTATTCCCTAACAGCAAAAATATTGTGAATTTTATTTCAAATATACTCGAAGAGCTTCCTACAATTTACTTATCACCCAAGTCACTCCATCACCATCACTCCATCACTCCATCCCAACGTTTCACACAAATTTCATATCCTACTCCCTCCAGAAATTCAATCTCATTAGCTCCGCTACGTATGTGTCCTTGAATCCGTTTTCGAAGATGTACTCGGCGAGTTGCCAGTGATGTTCTGCCTTCTGTCCGGCGGGTTCGTCCTTGTTCTTCTTGCTCCAATCTAACCACTGGTCGCCCCATACATCTTTTCCCCCGAGTTTGAATCTACTGACCTGCCCGCCTGTATTTCCGCCTCTCCCTGTGTCGTTCGTCGGCTTCTTCACATTCTGCCGCATCAGGTAATAATTATTGATTTTGTGTTTGCCGCCGCTGAACAGATCAAGCTCAGTATGATCGTCGAGCGTTTTGTGGATCGACTCGACTTCTGCTTTCTTTTTGTCGGTCCACTTCAGCATCTTCGCCACTCTCACCTCTGACAATTGCTTCTCCGCTGACTCGATGATGATCCGTTCTACAAGTGCATCGACGACCCATTCCTCGACTACAACGGCCGCGTTAAGGCCGCCGTTAATAATATCACTCCTCATTCTCGGCTCAACTGTGTTACCCATTTCGAAAAGCTGGTTGGCTAGCTTGACAAGGTCGACAACGCCGTGCCTTGTCTTCAATTCCACCAGCAACTTTTTCACCTTCTCCTTGATCGAATCCTTATTTCCGTGCTCGTCGTGCGCTAATCCGACCTTACTCAACTCAAAATCCGACAACACAAGCGTCGTCCCGAGGTCGGTGATCCGCAGTAAATTGTTGGGGTTGAAGGGATCGCGGGAGTACTGACTGTCGTCGTTTCGCGCAGAAATGATCGTCCCGGCCGTGTTCAATATACAGCGCGCAGCGGTCTGCATTCGCATTCTCATCACTATCTTGAAACAATTCGGTTCGTCATCATTCACCGCTTTGGAGTTGGAGATTCCACTGTACAGCTGCATCGTTTGGAGGCTTAGGCGAGCGACTTTTTCGAGTTTATCGTAAACCGCTACATCTTCAAACGTCCACCCGAGGTCCTCCATGGTTGCACGAACATTACTCCAGTTGCGGTGACTGTAGATTAGGGCGTCGAAATCCTCACGGTCGAGCGTCGACTTCCTCGCCCTCGCCTCTCCTCTCACCCCAAACGCGGAAGACGGATTCAGTTGTTCCTGAGCCGTAGCGGCTTCCCTGTTGACCATCGTCACGACCGGCTTTTTAAGTCCATTGATGCTCCTCTTCCCATTGAGCGACGTGGAGAGCTTGGTCCCCATCTGGTTCAACCCGTGAACTTGGAGGTTGCCGTAGTTCAAGACCTGATCAATTTTTTTTACCCAAGGATGCTTCCTCTCGATCTCTTCGGACCTTCTGTTAGGCGTAGGGGGATTGCCTGAGCAATTCCGAAGTCTCACCGTTCCACTATTTCTGCCGTCACCACCGCAGACGGGATAAACCTCGTGTTGATACTGATTGTGCCCACGACCAGCAACCCCCTCCTTCTTCTTCATCCGAACCAGACGGGCCTCCTTCTCCTCCTTACCAACCCCATTCGTTGGAGTCACCCACGAGAAGTCCATGTGCATCGGCTTCCATAGCGCTTTCTTATATTCGTCTTTCATCGCCTCGGTGGTCAAATCGGGCGGCAACGCCCTCGCCTCACACTCATTTTGACCGAGGCTTAGCCGCTTCAACACCGTCAAGCCTCGCTCATCCAGCCTCATGTTCATTCCATAACCCACGATACGAACAAACAGACCATCACGACACAGGAACTCTCGCAGGACACCGTCCGGAATAGACTTTCTCGTCAGCCCAAAAAATTTTACCGGTCCGCCCCTGTTAAGACAGGTCGGTAACAGCCTCCCATTCAACCAACAGAATTTTTGGAACGCACGGGCATCACGATGAGTCATACAAATAACGACGTTGTCGCCGACAGTCGCCCTCAAGACCTTCTCGTCCACCCCATCTAACTTTTGATGGTGCGAGACTTTGTGGTTCCCCAAATAGGAGCAGAGGAGGTCGGCGGCTACGCGGCCACTTACCGTGGCATTAATGTAATCCACATCGAATTTCGTATCGACGACCAACCATTCATCTTCGTTGCTGTAGTCCACAACATCCATATCAATGTCAACTAGAAGGGCTTTCTTTGGATGTCGCGCCCCCCCGGCTTCCCAGATCAACTCCATGGCTCGTTCTGGCGTTGGCAAATCGCCAGAAAGAATCATGGTTATATGATTCTCAAGATACGCTTCCTTCATTGGACCGTTCCAGTCCGTCTTCTTCTCCAACAAGCCTGTTTTACTCGATATCGCGCTTACTAGCATGGCGACACGGGGTTTTCCGTTGACCCCGTGTCTCCAAAACCACTTACCCTCGTTTGAAGGGTCAGTGAAATCTGCCACCTCGTCCTCCTCCTTCGAAACTGGTGCAGCACCTGATTTTTGCGAAGCATCCCCCTCCTTCGAAACTGGTGCAGCACCTGATTTTTGCAAAGCATCCTTCAGCTTCTTCAGCAACTCCGAGATCGCCGCCCCCATTTCGTTGCTGGTATCCATCTCAAGCACACCAATCAGAAAGTCTATCTCTTCCGTTGTGAACCTGTCTTCCTTCAAACATAATTCTTGAATTCGAGCCTCCCTGTCCGCTTTTTTCTTCCTCTCATTTTTTCCTTTGTTAAGCGATGAGGGGCCGAAGTCGAGAAGGCCGAAGGGAAATTCGGGGACTCATCGGCTCAACTATTCTCCCTGTAAGCCATGTGGTGATGGACGATTATATTCTACCGTTGGACGGTAGTGTTGTAGATCTGATCAGCAACAATGACGAAGTATGTGCCATCTGCAAACCGTCATCGCCCGACAGCTATTCGACGACGAATGTGGCGGGCGCAGCGATGGCAAGCGGCACAGAGAGCTGGAATCAAGAGCGCTTTGTGCATAGAAATAGGCAGTGGCAACGTGATGTCTCCAGGTTTATTGTTGGGGAGGGTGTCACGTCCTTTGCCTTGGTGGAGAGAGAATTGATTAGCAGCTTGGTATTGAGCAGTGAATACGACGTGCTGTGTGACGTCGCTAAGTTCTATGGCCGTAGTGCGGCAGTCGATAGTCTTGGGGCGGCAGTGTGTATTCGTGGGTTGGAGAGTTTGGTTGACAAATTTAGTACTGGTGGCAATGAAGATGATGTAGAAGTAAAGGGTGGAAGCGGTGATCGTGATCCCCATCTTCGCTGTTGTCGTGAGGTGCTTAGTTCTTTGCGTAGTATAGTAGATATTGGAAGCGTAGTGGCTGGTTGGGATGGAATAATGAGGATCATCGGTGCTTTCATTCATGAGGAGGCTCTCAAGGGGGATTGCGTGGATTTGTTGAGGGTGGTAAGGGGTGGTGACTCTGCCAATGACGGTGGTAATACTAATTTCGACCGCAGCAATTACATGGATGATGATGACTTGGTTCCTGTCGATTGTATCCTCCCTTTGCTTGTCAAAACCTCGGACCCTAGCACTCTCCTCGTGGGTGCCAAGTTACTTCTTCAGACTGCTGAGGCTTCTTTTTACCCCCGCCGCTCCGATAGTCCGCGACACCGAAATGGCACGGTGCGGATAAACTTCATCACAGACATACAAGCGGCCGACGTGCTTCGGTTTCTGAGTGAAATCGCTCATAGCATAATTAGTGACAGGAAAGAAAGAAGCCAGAGATTTGAGAGAGAGAGGAGAGGTATTGTGAGGAGGAAGAAGTTTCGGCGACGAGAGAATGAGTACGACTGCAATGAGGAAGAGGGCGATGACCTATCTGATATATCTGTCTCCTCTGCGTCGAGCGATGGCGAGACAGACTCGGACGAGGAGGCTGAGGCCGAAAAGGCAATCATCATTCAGTGGCATGAAGAACTCCAACCCGATTTCCAGCATGAGGACAGCTTTCTTTTTTACTATGCAATGTTTTTGTCGATACTCTGTGTTGAGTCGGGGGGGGGAGGACTCGGAAGGAAATTGTGCAAGGATGAGGACGACCTTGTGCACCGAAATCTCATTGACATGGCCTCCATGGGAAAAGTTTTTGGGGAGAGAGCAGATGACGTTCTCTTGCTGGGGGGGAAGAGACGAAGAGATGACGGCGATGGGGATTGGAACAATGATGATGGTGTTGACTCATTAGATGATCTCCAAAGAAGGGTCTCCATCATTAGCTCGATACGGTCCTCTGCATCGTCTACAATTGCATCCCTCTCGAGGCTCACAAAATCGAAACAAATTTATAATTCGCCCTCGTATAATCTGGTAGCCTGCCTAAAGTTAATCGGCGGCGGGTGTAATCTCGGCGTGTGCATCGGCTGTTGGAGACTTCGCTATATGCTCAGGTTCATTTTATCGGATGACGGTGTCGAGGAGGAGGAAGAGGAGGAGGAGGAAGTGGAAGAGGGTGAAAGTGAAGGTGAAGAGAAAGAGGAGCCGAGGAAAAGAGACTCTCGGCATCGCAAAAAGAACCGCCTCTCGAAAGAAAGGCTAGCTGTGATTGTCAAGGCATTGCTCAAATCCGCACTCAGCAGCGGGTCCAGAGGTCGACTCGCAGCTCTGGAAGTAATCGCAAGCACTGTTAGTCTTACCATGAGGGGGAGGGAGTGTCTTATGGAGTACGGAGGCAGCAGATTGATTGTCGAAATACTGAGCGTCGCAATCGAGGGCAGCTCTGGGGAGGAAAAATTACTAAATGAAGAGGTGAGAAGGCACGATATGATGATGTTGCGTCAATCCCAGGAGAGTGAGAGGTTGAGGAGGAATTCTACTAATTTAATTGAACGTTTTCCACGCAGAGATTGCTGCGAATAGCGCGGAAAATAGAGTGCATCAATTCCAACGTTAAGGCGAAAGGATTGAGTATTCTCGGCTCGTGGGATGGAGATTCCCAAGATAGTAATACCATTGACATAGACAATCTCTGCCTGTCTCTTGCTCCACCAAAACTCCTTCAGCACATCGTCAGAAACTGCTGTAGGACGCTCGCTAATCTCGCCGCTACCTCGCCGTTTTACACAAAAAGAATTCTTCAGGACCTAGAAAGCGGGAGCATCGACCTGAGCGGCGAGGATCTAACTGATGAAATGGCTCGCGAATACTTGAGTTTCATTGATAAGTGAATAAATACCATTTGGTGGCTTATTTCCTACCTTCTAAGGGAAAATGGGGAATTCCCGAGCTTAAATCTGCCATGGACCTCAGGATCTAAGCCCTTTCTAACCCCTACAGCTAATAATTTGCTAACCAACCGTTTTACCCAACACAAAAGGTTAAGGGCCAAAATTATTCTGTACTACAGGAGTAGCTTTACTCTCACCGCCACGGCAACAGAGCGGACAACGTTGCGATCTAGACATGTTGTAAACTTGTTCTAGCTTGTTCTGGCTTGTTCTGGATTTGCTCCGTTAAAAATGTAACATAGACAATAAACACACACACCTGTTGGATGATAATCTGTGCTAACGCCCCTGTCAGATAATAACGCTATTTTCGGGGGGAAAATGATGATGGAACCTGAATCTCTCAAGGACTCGCCTGAGAAAGAGCTGAGTCAGGATCCTGACCTTCACTCGATTTAGATAATAAAACTAAACGGAAACCACACATCCCCCTGTTAGATAATAAACTAAACGGAAACTAAACGGAAACTTTTTGAAAAAAAAATTGATTTCGTTTACTTAAATACATTTTCGTAATACAATTTTAATTTATTATATTAAATTGATACATCATATATTAATTTTGAATAAATAAATTTCAAATTATTTTATCAAATATATTATAATTTTATATATTAAAAATTTTTAGTATTTATTATCAAAAATGATAATAAATATATATTTTTTGAAAATTATTAAATTCATAGAAAAAATTTAATGTATATATAAGTAATACTATAAAAGGAAATAGTACCACAAAAATGTATTTAAATAAACGAAATTCTCTTTTTTGTCTTGTTGGAGATAGTTATTGTCACCCAAAAGAAGAAAGCCACCCACAAGATCGAAAACGACGGACGAACGGCAAACATACACAGGAACCCCAACGAAAACCCATGACTAAAAGAGAGAACACGAACGACGACGACAAAGAGAACCAACACAGCTACTCAAACAGGAACAAGATACACATCACTCACTAAAACCAAGGGAAGACAAACGAACAACAAAAAAACACGACAACCCGCAAATCCAGGTGCATCCCAAACAATAAAATTCCGAAGAAGTACAATCGAAACGAAATCAAAATTCAAAGTATTTCAAGGTTAAAGAAAATTACACGATCTCAAATTTGTCGAGCTTAATTGCACTCCCGGTCATTCTCAAGCACAAGTCCACATCCCCGGCCACGTTTTCACCGAGTTGAAAAGACTGTTCTTCAAAACCGCCGTCAGTGTCCGTCCTTTCAAGAGTACATTTGGCTATAACATCTGCATCATCGCTGTCACAACTCCCCTTTGTGACAATGACTGAGCCCCCGTCAGCACCCAAATTCTCGACGAATAGTTTAATCGCACTTGCCTCCCCACCACTGATGTTTATTTTTGGGTAATACAGGCTCACAGGTCCCCCCTCGGTGCTGGTACGGACGTGAAACTCTCTGCCATAAACGTGCTCCCTTTTCTCCCCTCCCTCCATGAAGAAGTAATTCTCAGCCTGAATTGCCTTCTGCCCATCGTACATACCCACCCCCGTCGCGTCGATTTGAATCGGTGCGATGGTTCCGTTGTCGTTATAGTGAACATACGATCCAACAGCGTTTCGGAACATTTCATCGAAAGGGACTGTACTGTGGGAGCGATCATTGGAAAAAAAGTACCACTGGTTTTTGAAGTTGAGAAAACTTCCATGCCGATCTTGGTAGTCATCCTGGGTGTACCACGGCTCTTGGGTTAAATTTCCGACGCGGAATTCGGGGTCGAGGAGCTCTGCATCGATGATGCTCCCCTGATACTGATAGGGCCCTCTCACATTGTCAGAAGTGGCATAGAAACAACCCCAAGACAGATAGTAAAGTCCATCATTGAAGTGCAAATAAGGCTTGTCGTCTGCTTTTCCTGACCCGTAAGGCCCCATAGCATCGAGAATATCCAGTTTGAAAACCTCTTTTGTAGAAATCATGTCGTCACTGAGCAGGGAGACCCAGTAACAACCGGTGAGAGGCTGTTCGTCGTCTGGCTGACTACAAGCCCCGTACACGAGATAAAACTGGTTGTCAAGGGGATCGACAAAAGTTCCAGGATCTCTCGTATCCGTAGCACCATCAGGAATACCGACCAGTGTAGTATTAACCATGGGCAGGTCGAGAGGGGACTCCCAAGGTCCCACTGGGGTATCGGATTTCACCACCCCTATTGTCTTAGCGCCTATGGAAACATACCAGAAATAGTATCCGTCTCGATAGACGCAATCTGTTGCCCAATTTCTGCTATAACTATCTGCGTCTTCCCAGGGTAGGGGGGGCAACGTTGCTTCTTCTTCCCAGTGGACCAAATCATCACTTCCCCAGATCCACCACTCCCCCGTACAGCACCCACCTTGTCCATCGTTGGCATGGATCTCGTCATGGGTCGCATAGACATACACGCGATCAGGTTTATCGCTCTCAGGAAAAACGTGCATGTGCGGGTCGGCAATGCCTCCAGGATTAGAGGCAGTATATGGCCCAGGTGTCAACGGGTTGCTAGCGAGGGTGGTATACGCACCCAAAATACTGAGAGTGGGAACATACTTCATTCTTTCACAACTTCTTTAAAGATTAAGACGACAATTAATTAAAAAAATTATCGATGCAGATGTAGAAGGGGAAGTGCCCGATGAGATAAATATAAATTATATTGTCGCGTGGGATGAGGATTTAGTTTTGACAAACCTGAAACCTCGGACGACGACGAAGACAATTGCAGAGAATATCCTAACTCTCAAGTGATAGCCGCTGGATATCATAGACCCGGATCTCATCTCATCCACGACAAAAGAAGAAAAAGAGAGCGAAAAAAGAAAATTAAAGATTTGGATACAATCAATACATGCACACATCCCCAATACTGCAACTAACTCATCTTCATTATTTCCGAACAAACAAAAACCGACATTTTCATGTCAAGTAACAAAACTCAACTAGCTAGTCTAAACTTCTTAGTCGCACACATAAAGTTTAAATAAATCACCAGAGCGTCTCCCTCCTTTTGGCCAACATTTCTTTGTCAACACTGTTCCTTCTCCCACTCAAACCCTCCGCAAAACCCCTGATGCTGTCTTCAATATTATTAGCAAGGCCGGCATCGCTCCTAATTTTCGATTTGATCATAACAGTCCTCGGCGAAAGGAAATCCTGGCAAGCAGTTAGCCTTGCAATCATGGCTGCCCTGCTACCATTGGCAGGCAGGCCCCTCTTCCTTAGCTCAATTTGAAGGTCCGAGGAGTTCATGTTGCGGATGCTCTGGGGGCTAATTTGCTTAAGGTCACCCGTCCTTGACCCAGTGGGACTGTCGACCCTCCTCACTCCTCCTCGTTTGTAGCTATCTTCATCAAAATTAGTGTTGATCCTCCTGCTGCTGTTTTCTGAGTTGTCTTCTTCCGTCGCCCCAACTCCTCGACTGTGCCTGAGAAAGTTTTGCCACTCGCCTTCCTTCTCCTCTTTCATTCTCCTCAAACGTCGTTCCTTTACTTCGGCAACATGCCATACTCTCCACTCCACCCAGACTCTCTCAATCAACTTGTTCTGCCACTTGAGAACTGTCCTTGCCAGAATCCGACGGGTGTTCTCGATTTCCTTTACCCAAGTTTTCCAACCATTGAAACACTTGTACAAGTTCTTGCCGTTCCACATTTCGATGAATTTCTTCATTGCCTTCATGTTTGCGGCCATTTTTTCGCTGTTCAGAGCCTCAATCTGGTTTCGGAGGAACTCAATTTCACTGTTCAAGCTGTCGATCTCTTCGCTCTGATTCTCCAACGCGAGTTCCATTTTTCCAATGACAACCTTTTCTTCACCTTCCTTGTATCCCCTGACACTATCACACCACGTCCTGATCGCCGCACTTTTAAGAGCCAGATCTCTCCCTCCTAGCATTCTGTTCATGAACCTCCTCAGAAACTTTCGTTCGCCGACAACTTCCTTCCAACACGCAATGGCCTTGACTGCCCCTCGGAGATACATTTTCTTGACGAACTTTTTCAACAGCTCCTCGTCACGCTTAACTTTATCGACGCCTTCCTTCCAGCAAGCAAACGCAGGGAGCATCTTCCCGTGCATCAGTCTCACCATCACGTGCATCGTCCTGCCCCTCTTAGCTCGCAGCTCTGTGGCATAGCGCGCTTCGTACATTTCTAGCGTCTCTTGCGAAGCGCTGAACCTCTCGTTTATCTCTTCTAGCTCCTCGATCAGCTCGTTAACACGGTTTTCAGCATCCTCCTTCTCACACGAATTCACTCCTTGCTTCCACTTCTCCATTCCCATGCTGAGCCATTTGATACGAGTCCCTCCAACCATGCGCACGCAGAATCTCCGCAGCCACTTTCGCGTGCTGACTAGTTCTTTCCAGCGGGTAAGGCTCATGCTAACTCCCCTGTACCTGATCCTAGCGGCGATCTTCACCACGATGCTTTCATCCCGCTTGATTTTGTCTACCAAATCTACCCAGCTCATGAAGGCGCTGTTCAACCTCACATTTACCATTTTATGGATAACTCTAATTGCTTTCTCCGTCTGCACGCCCATTGCCTTGCGAATGTGCTCCTCAAGCTCAGCGATCTGATCCATCTGCGCCTTCATCTTCTCGCTCTGTTCGCTCACGATATCTTCTAGTTCGCACACAGCTCTTTCCAGACAACCAGCTTCGACTCCACTTGCAAATACCCGCCAGCTGTTGAATCCTGCACCCAACAACATCAGCCGCTTCCCCCCAATCATCTTTCCGATGAAACTCCTCATCTTCTTGCGAGTTGCCACGAGCTCCTTCCACCTCCCCACCGCCCTTAAGGCGCCACCCAGCTGCATTCTCCGTACAAACTTCCCCACGACATAGCGGTTGCGGACAATTTCGGCCACGTTCTCTCTCCAGAGCAGGAAAGTTCGCACCATGCTCCCCTTGATCATCCTCGCTAGCACTCCTTGCACCTTCTGCTCGTTAGTCCTTTCCTCCATATTCTCGATCTTTCTCTTTATGGTCCAGTGCTTCCAGCTCTCGAGGCAGCGAGTAGTCAGCGCGTTCTTCATTCGCATTCCAAACTTGTGAAGAATGAACCTGTTCCTCTTTTCATTCATGTGGAATTCATGCCAGCAATTGTAGTACTTCAAGAGTGTCCGATTCAGCAACTTCTTCAAAAATCTTGCCATGAGAACCTTTTCTGTCTTGCTCGTTTTCACCCAGCCGCTCCACGCGACGTAAGTGCTATGAAGCGCTTTGTGCTGCCACATGTTAATGAACTTTTGCATGTTGCGCTTCAGAACTCCAATCTTTTCTTGCTGAAGCTTTACAACAAGGTCCTCGGTTTCTTTTAGAGCGGCAGTTAGGTTGTCGGCCTCAGCTTTTTGACCCCGGAGTTCCTTCTCAAGCAGTTTGATGTGCCTCGCCGAGTCTTTCTCAGTCAGCTTTTTGCTCTTGCTCACCCAGGTCCGCAGCGCCACGCTCTTCAATCGCAAGTCCTTGCTTAGGAGGAACTTCTTCACAAAGTTTCTCATCTTTTTTCTGTCGCTGACGACCTCCCTCCACTTGAGCACGCACTTTGCGCAGCTGCCAAGCATCATACGAGCCAAGAACTTCCTCACGACAAACTCGTTCTGCTTCAGAATCTGAACGCTATCACTCCAAAACCTGAAGGCCGTAAACTTCTGGTGGTTGACGATCTTACTCATGATGGCCATGGCGCGGCGCCTCCTATCATAGAACAGGCCGTCAACAGCGTCTTGCATCGAGTTTATCTCCCTCCGCAGCTCTTTAAGCTCTGCGTTCTGCTGCTTATTGATGAGCGTGAGGTTCGTCACCTGGGTTTTCAGGCTGTCAGCGTCGAAAGCCTTTACATATGCCTTCCACGAGTTGATCGCGGCGGACTTCTTCTTGAGCTTGTAGTCGCTGCAAGCTCGCTGCAGAATGTGCCGGAGCTTCTTTCGGGTGGCAACGAAAGACTTCCACGTGACAAGGGCAGAGGCGCATCCGCTGTGCTTCCATTTGAAAACAAATCGGTTTTTCAGCGCCTCCAACCTGTTGGTTTCGGCGACCATATTAGACCATATGGTCATAGCTGCGTACAGCTGCGCATGACAAATTCTGTTTAGCACTTTGACAGCCTTGTGCCTGTCACGATTGAAGATCTGGTCACGGAAGGCTACCAGCTCACTCAAATCGGTTTGGAGGTTGGTAATTTGGTCGTCTCGTTGTGCGACCTGCTCCTCAAGGTTAGCAACGCTAATCTGTAGAAAATTGTAGTCGAAATTCTTCACATACTCCTTCCAACTGTTCATCGCCCGACTCTTCCACTGGAAAGATTTTTCCGTCGTCGCCCGAGCCAGCAGCTTCCTCACCCTGACCCTAGTGATCACAAGCTCTTTCCAGTTAATGAGCGCAGCGACGCACGGCTTGTACTTCCATTTCTGTATGAAACGCACTTTGACAAATTCCTGCCGGCGGTACTCTGCGATGGTCTCGTTCCACATCCCGAATGCGAGGGCTAGCTGGCTGTGCAGGATCCTGTTGAGGACCTTGATCGCCTTGTCCTGATTTTTACGGAAGAGCTTGTCACGGAAGTCCTCAAGCTCGACAATCTTCTCATCTTTATCCGCAATTACCTTTTCTAATTTCGACACCTCATCCTCCCAGGAGTACGTGTTCACCATGGTCACCACAGCCTTCCAGTGCCGGAAGAACCCGGACTTGTTCTTGACATTTTTGCGCTGGAAATTCTTGGCAACAGTAGTGCGGAGAAATTTCCTCTCTCGTACGAACAATGTCCACTCGAAGATGCAGCTCCTAAATGTTCGGACTCTACGATGAGCCTCAAAGTGCAAAATGACCCCGGCGACCCTGCGCCCGAAATGGGTCACATGTTTCCACTTTGTCACCGAGGAAATAAGCTTGCGCGTCTTGAGTTTTTGAAGGATTTTAACGCAGGATTTCCCCCTTCTTGCTGCGTGCGATTGGTGCGTGACCATTTTGGAGGTCCAAAGGGAGAAGGCCTTGGAACGCCGCCTTGTCTCGGTGTATTTTACGAGATGCTCCAGCCTGTGGCTCTTTCTTTTCGACGCTTCCGAGAAATGATGCAAGGTTTGGAAGACAATTTTCTTCGCCCTTCGCTCCCGCGCATTCTCATATCTCTCCTGTCGCATTCTATAATTCTTACACGACTTCGCGGTCGTTCTCCACGCCTTAAAAACCTTGGAGAGGAGCGACGATTGATGCGCGTGGATGACGTTCTTGACGGCGGTTTGCGCGAGCATATTCTTCCTAGTCGTCTCGCCCCTGAGCGCGTTGAACCGCGCCTCGAGAGTCCTGTTCTCCTCGTCCCGCTCTCGCAGACGATCTTCAGTCCTCTTACACGACACGCGGCTCCGAGCGAGCAGAGAACCGTACTGCTCGTTCTCCGCCTGCAGGTCCGCATAACTACCCTGCAGGTTCACCAAGTGTCCATAGAGTTTCTTTGCGAGTAGTAGTGGTCTGGAGTTCGGATCCGCTGATTCCGAGTGTGACAATGTTGCCCTCCGCGACTCCGCGAATACCGCGGGGGATGTGGCCTCCGACGATGTCAAGTCTCGGGATGTCATTGCGGCCCAGGGAATTTGTGTTGGGGATGCTGTTGCTGATCGCGTTGTTGTTGTTGTTGCTGTTGCTGTTGTAGTAGTGGAAAAAGCGGGTGTTGGCGTGGATGATCTACTGCGCGCTGTTCTAGCGATGTTACCACCGGTGCTCCGGTCGAATTGTGACCTACGGGTATTCTCCACCACAACTGTAGCTGTTGTTGTCGACTTCTTCTTCTTCTTCTTCTTCTTCCTCCTCTTCTTTGAGGTAATATCCTCATCATTCACTATATTTCTTTCCTCACTAACATCTCTACTCCTATAACCACGGCTAACACGCAGCACCGGCGTATCATAATCAACATGCCCACGGTTCTGCGTGGGGCTACTTGTCTCCCGGTCAGTGGGGGGGGCAGAGGGTAAGTTTGGAGAAGGTAGGCGCAGAATTGCCTCAAGATCATGCACCCGCAGCTCCAACGAACGAAGTTCCACCGGAGATATGGCCTCCATAGGCCCTAAAATTTATTCTTTCGACTTGTTTATTTCAAGTGCTGACCCGATCCTGAACTGGTTTTGGAAGTTCGTAAGTTAGCTTGTTAGTGGTTCAGACGAGGAGATAAAATGATAAATCTACGTCAGACTTTCTAAGAATATTTTGCACCTCAGTTCTAAATGAAAATCGGCGATCCACAAATGGGTAGCGATTCGATAACCTCCCTGGACGTCGACACAGAATCCCTGACCCCCTCTGCTCCAACCTCCCCCAAGACCAACCGTAACAAGGTCGTCGTCGGCATAGCCCTCCCCCTCATCATCATCCTCCTAATCGTCGACAGCCAGACAACGAAAATCATACCCGACTTAGTATCATCATTCTTAGTATGGCTGACTGACAACCCCGTCCCCGGCTCATTCCTCATGGCCGGATGCTACGTAATAGCGACCGTACTCTTCGTCCCAGGGAGCGCACTAACCCTCGGGACGGGATTCGCCTTGTCAAACTCCTTCGGTTTGACAACCGGTTTGCTAATATCAACTCTAGTAGTGTTCATTGGCGCGAGCGTTGGCAGCATAATATCCTTCCTAATCGCCCGGTATCTCCTCCGGTCGAGGTTCGCCTCCATGGGCGAAAAGTACCCAATATTCAAAGCGGTGAACAAAGCGATGGAAAAGGAGGGACTGAAAATTATGCTCCTCCTCAGACTTAGTCCGCTGATCCCTTTCAATGCCATCAATTACATCGTGGGGACCACGGATATGAAGCTGAGGGATTATGTCATTGCGGAGGTGGGGATGATTCCCGGCATTGTTCTGTTTTGTTATGTGAGTAGTACACTTTGCTGTAGGAGGAGGAGGAGGAGGAGGGGAGAAAAGGGATGGTTTCTTTTCGCGTGTTTTTTTTATTCCAGATTTTGTAGTAGTTCGGGTTCGGGTGTGTCGTTGATGATGTATTGTCATCGATATGTCTGTTCGAGTAAGGAACATCCTCAACTAACGCGACTAACCCCCTCCCCCTCCTCCTCCACCCATCCAGTTCGGCGCCACCGCCGGCTCCCTAACAAACAGCACGTCCTCCTCCTCCCCCCCGGCCGTCCGAATCCTAATCCTCACCGTCGGGCTCCTCTTCGGCATAGCGGCCGTCGCCACGACGTCCGTGCACGCAAAGAGGGAACTCAGGAGGATCTTGGAGGCAGAGTGAGGAAGGACGGACGGACGGACGGGACGGGACGGGGGAAGGTCAGGTGGGAGGGAGGTCTTTGTTAAGCAATTTTGAGAGTAGTAGTAGTGAAAGTTTTGTGTGTGTTTTTGCTGAATTTCTTTTTCGTTCGTTTGTTTCGATCTGGGGTTATTACTAAATACTATTCCTCCCGCTTGATTCCTGTCTTTTCGACGTATTTCGTACATTGTTTCATAGTCTGTTTTTTCCCCTCTTCCGTCATTGTCCTTGTCATTGTCATTGTCATTGTCGTTGTCATTGTCGTTGTCATTGTCATTGTCATTGTCATTGTCATTGTCATTGTCATTGTCATTGTCATTGTCATTGTCATCGTCATCGTCATCGTCATCGTCATCGTCATCGTCATCGTCATCGTCATAATCAATCATGCGCCACCGAAATCAACCACTCAATAACACTATCAATCCCGGTACAATTGAGCGCGCTGGTCGGCATAATAATCCACGGCGTCTCCTCCACCTCCTCCAGCCCCAACCTCTCCACCAGCTCCTTCTCATTAACGTGCGGTACAATATCAACCTTATTCGCCAATATCAACATCGGCATAACCCTAACGACCTCATCCTCCAAAAGCTTCCCCATCTCCTCCCTCACCTTCCCGAGCTTCCCCGGGTCACTGGCGTCCACGACGAAAACGCAAACGTCGCTCCCCGACGCGTACCGTCCCCACTCCTGCCGGTACTCCGCCGCCCCCCCGATGTCCCAGACCTTCATCTCGATTCGGGACTTGCGGACCACCTTTACGTTCAGGCCGATGGTCGGGACGGTCGGGGTCGAGTGACCGGAGAGGAGGACGGAGAGGAGGGTGCTTTTGCCGGAGTTTTCTG
>ERZ651776.3536-NODE-3536-length-15479-cov-6.733931_pt1 | contig 15479 bp, 8 predicted proteins | sample MGYA00514761_ERZ651776 | MGnify/ENA metagenome assembly ERZ651776 | reverse complement strand
CCCAAAACAAGAAGAGAAGAAAAAAAACAAAATTAGGGGTTGAGATCGCGCACAACATGCATCACAAAGACACTTATCTGTGCTTAAAACAGACTCCAATCTCGCATCTATGCCCCGCAGGGAATACCACAGCTCTTGTGTGTGTGTCCCCCCGGGAGGGCCCCCGGAGGGAATACTAGACATAGCAGAGTACATTGTGTCTCGAGTTATTTTTGTTCTCTTCTTGTTTTGGGGCAAAAATTTTTTGTACGGACAAGCACCATTTTGTACGGACGTAAGTGTCTTCGCCTTTTTTTTGCTTGTCCTTTCGAGACGAGACATAAACCCTAAACGTTAAAACGCCCTTCTAAACGCCTTCAAAACGCCTTCGAAATTCCCTCAAAAGTGTACGCGCAATACGTACCTTTTCTGCCACACGTATAAAGTACATGAGCGAGTAGTAGGAGAGCATCTTTCAGTCAAAAGAGCTCTCTCAGTGTTAGCACCGGCACGGCGACTCTTTAAAGCGTTCTTCTGCGACTCCTCTCGATTCGTGTTGCCCCAATCCGAATCATCAGTGTGCGTTTTAACAACCGTCGTCGTTTGGAAAAATGCGAGAAGATTATGGTGATGATGATGATGATGATACCACTAAAGGAGGAAGAGGAAAAGAAGCCTCCGTGTTTTTCACCTCTTTATCGTCAAAACGGCGAGAACGCATCGCGAGCAGACTGATGATGACCGGGGGGTCTTTGTCGTTGAAGAAGAATGCGAATAATGCAGACGAGAAGGAGGATTTGGAGGAGACTTTGAGGACGAACGTGTTGAGATTGCGACGGGTGCGAGTTCCAACGTCCGCGCTTTTCGATGCCGCTAATAACGAAAGTTTCGAAGAAGAAGAAGAAGGGGAAAGTAATCTTCGTTTGTCCGCCGCAAACGAGGGCGGACTCGTGAGCGGGTGCGCGATCAAAATCGATGCAAGAAATGGCGTCATCCTGGACGTTTGGCGGGAGAGCGAAGATGACGGAGGAAAGGAAAAGGAGGAGGAGAAAGACGAACTCGTCGCAGACTGCGAAAACTGTCTCCTCGTTCCTTGCTTTTTGGACGCGCACACGCATTTGATCAAAACGCACACGGTTGAAAGGTGCAGAAATCCCACCGGATCGATACCGGACGCGCTCGGATGCGAGCTCGCGGACCAACCGAGGTGGATGGACGTGCAGGACGAGAGGACTATGAAAACAGATTTTGAACGACGGTTTGATTTCGCCGTGCGTTCGGCGCTGTATTACGGGGCGATTGGGATTCGGACGCACTTGGACGGGACGAACAATCTCGAAAACAAGATATTAAGGGATAAAGTGTTCGAAGTGTTCGCGCGGAAACGAAACGAGTTGTTAGAAACTCGCGGAGTGTATTTACAAGGCGTGTGTAACTTATTTTTACCGTTATGGTCGGAGCCAGGAATCGCGGATGAGTTCGCAAAAGTCGCGGCTGCAAACAACGATAACGAAGGCGGAGATTCTGTTTTATTGGGCGCGTATTGTGGCGTTGTTGGACGAGGGGAAACGAATAACGACGAAGCCCGGAAGCACTTCAGGAATCTTTTCTCTTACGCGAATAAATACGCGATGAATATAGACGTGCACATCGACGAAACGAACGATCCAAACTGCTGCGCAGTTTTGTCGTGCTTGGAGGCATTTTTGAACGATGTCGATGGCAACCTTGGCGCGTTCAAAAACATTCGCTCGCTCTCGCTTTCGCACGTGTGTTCGCTCTCTTTGCAGTCAAAAGCCACGATCGATCGAGTCATTGAGCTTGCAAAAAAAATTGACGAGAAGACGAGCACGCGAGTCTCGTTCATAGTAAACCCGCTGACCAATCTCGGTTTACAAGATCGCAGAGGTACCACAGATGGAGTTGGCGTTCTCATCGATAAGAATATTCCACACACGCCTCGTTGGCGAGGTATTGCACCGATTCAAGAGCTCGAATCCGCCGGAATCAACGTGTGCACGGGGACGGATAACGTGCGCGACTACTGGAATCCGTACGCAGACTACGATGGTATAGCGACGCTTAAAGCGACGTTCGAGGTGGCACAATTGAACACGGTACCTAACGAAGGGTATTGGACGAAGCTCATCGCTGCAAACTCCGCCAAAGCTATGTTCACTAAGCTCCCTACGCCTAAGATTGGCTTGATACGTAAAGGCTACCGCGCCGATTTCATCCTCCTTCCGCAAGCGAGATCCTTCTACGAACTCTTCTCTCGACCCTCGCAGCACGAGCGCATCGTCTTCAGAAAAGGCCGACCGACCCTCGACTGCGTTCTCCCCGATTTCAGCGAACTCGACGAAACCGTCGCCGTCCGAACCGACGCCGCGCCTTTCCTCGACGGCGACGTCGAAATCAAGCGAGGCGCGACTTCCCTCGCTTCTTCTTCTTCCAAACGAAAAAACCGAGAGGAAGATGCCGAGGTTTAAACGTATGCATCGTGTAATTTCTATGTCTGTTTTTTTGTTGTTGTACTTATTATTGTTGTAATATATGCTTACGAATATTATTCGCCTTTGGCGTTCAAAATTCAAAATTTTTCTCAAAAATTCCATCGCACAAAGTTCTATCATCGGCGTTGTTTAAACGCTTCATCCGAGCGAGAGAAAGAGAGAGAATTTCGCGTTTTGTTCCCGCTGCAACGTTTTGTTAATACCAAAGCTGCTTTTGAAAAGGAAAACGAGACGACGGTCAAGACGACGCCGATACGAGGAGGATTCAGCTTTTTGCTCCACAAATTTGGAACGAAATTCCGAATCATTAAACAAAGGACGAGAAGTACTACTCCGACCACCATTAATAAGAAAGCGGCGATGATGATGGACGCGACGCCTACTAAAGATGATTTGAAAAAGTTTCAAGTCGTGGTCGCCTCGGATGAACTCGGGGGGATTGGAAAGAACCAAACTTTACCGTGGAAACTTTCAAAAGAGATGAAACATTTCAAATCTTTAACCGCGGACGTCTCGAAACCGATGACGCAAAACGCAGTCATCATGGGAAGGAAAACCTGGGAATCGATTCCGGAGAAGTTTCGCCCGTTACCGGGGAGGTTGAACGTGGTTTTAAGCGCCAGTGGGCGAGTGTACGAGAAATCGAATAAAGAAAACGGTGGCCCCGGCGAGGACGACGCGGAGGGCGGCGCGAAGTGTTTGCCGGAAGGCGTGCTCGCGAGAGCGTCGATCGAGGAAGCGCTGGAAACGTTATCGACTGGGGAGTACAAGGATATCATCGAGAAAGTGTTCGTGATCGGCGGCGCAAAAGTATACGAGGAAGCTTTGAAGTCTGAACAGTGCGAGGCGGTGCATTTGACCGAAGTGAAACCGCCCGCCGGGAAGGATCCGAAGGAACACTTTGCCTGCGACGCGTTCATCCCGTTACCGTTGGATAGCGAAAAGTTTCGATTGTATTCGAGCTCAAAGCTGGTGAAAGATGGCGAGTGTTCGTACACGACGTTGACGTACGTCGCGCAAAATGGACCGGCTGGGAAGTTTCGAGTGGAGGCTGAAAAAATCTTGCCGCCAAAGATTTTGAAGGAGCAAAAACACGAAGAGATGCAGTATTTGGAGTTGATTAGGGAAATAATCGATGAAGGGAACGTCAAAGGCGACAGAACTGGAACCGGGACTATTTCTAAATTTGGTTGCTCCATGCGATACGACTTGAGACGATCGTTTCCGTTGTTGACGAGTAAACGTGTTTTTTGGAGAGGCGTGGCGGAAGAGTTGTTGTGGTTCGTGAAGGGTTCAACGAACGCGAACGAGTTGAAAGAAAAAGGCGTCGGCATTTGGGACGGAAACGGAAGTCGCGAGTATTTGGACTCCATCGGATTAAACCACCGCGAAGTGAACGATTTAGGCCCAGTCTACGGCTTCCAATGGAGACACTTCAACGCCGAGTACACCGACATGCACGCCGACTACGCCGGTAAAGGCGTCGACCAACTCGCCGAAGTGATTCACAAAATCAAAAACAATCCAAACGATCGACGCATTCTTTTAACCGCGTGGAACCCAGCCGCGTTGAAAGAAATGGCGTTGCCGCCGTGTCACATGTTCTGTCAATTCTACGTCGCGAACGGAGAGTTGAGTTGCCAAATGTACCAACGCTCGTGCGACATGGGATTAGGCGTCCCGTTCAACATTGCCAGTTACTCGTTGTTAACATGCATGATCGCGCAAGTCTGCGACCTGAAACCGGGAGATTTTGTCCACGTGCTCGGCGACGCGCACGTGTACGCCAACCACGTCGAACCGTTGGAAACGCAATTGAAAAACGAACCGAGACCGTTCCCGCAGTTGAAAATCAACCCAGACGTGAAGGATATCGACGGGTTCAAGTTTGAAGATTTTGAGATCATCGGGTACGACCCGTGCCCGAAAATTGAAATGAAGATGGCCGTTTAATCATCATCAAGGAAACGACGCTTTCGTCGTCCTTGTCATCGGCATCATCGTCGTCGTCTTTGAAAATGTTATACATATAAATAAACCATTCAAAATACAAAATCCAGAACTTTTCGCTTCATTATTTTTCTCCCTCCTCCTCTCTGCTTCTCTCTGCTTCACTGCGCTCCGAGACAGAATAAAAAGATACCGCAATGACGCACCCCTCCGCATCGAAGAATGCATTCATCCCGACGTGGATGTCCGTCCTTTCCGACGTTCTCTTCCAGAAACTTCGATGCAAACACCTGCCGAAAACGTCTTTGGAAATGGTCACATTTCCCCACGGGAAAGAAGAAAAATCATCATCCAAGAAGACGTTTAAGAAGCAAACCATCATCGTGACCGGCCCAACGTCTGGTATCGGCGAGACGACCGCGTTGACGTTAGCTCTGAGAGGTCACAGAGTGATTTTAGCCTGTCGGACGGTCTCTAAAGGCGAGACGATGGTCAAGAAATGGCAACAAAAATACTCCTCCAAAAACACAAGATTGAAGCTCGACTGCGTCGTCATGAAGCTCGATTTGAACAGTTTACGATCGATTCGAGAGTTCGCGAAAACATTTACAGATGTCGAAGATCGATTGGACGTGTTAATAAACAACGCCGGCGTGTTTGATATGTCGAATAAATACGTGCTCACGGAGGATGCGTACGAACAGCACCACGGGACGAACTTTTTAGCGCCGAGTTTACTCTCGCTTCTGTTGATAGGTAAAATGTTGGAAACGAAGACGACGGAAGGGTGCGAAACCGCCGCGAGGCAATCGAACAGTCGGATTGTGTTTGTGAGTTCAAAGTTGCACGAATTTGCGAAGAATTATGACATGCAAAAGAAATCGTTTGGGTTCTCCGCGAAGAAGGCGTACGCAAATAGCAAAATGGCAGAGATTGCATTCGCAAAGGTGTTAGAGAGGAAAGTGTGTAAAGCGTTTTATACGAACGCGAAGGATGGAAGGGACCCGTCGAACGCGCCGATTAAAATGATGAGTTTACATCCTGGAAATATTATAACGAACGTTGTGAAAACGTTACCGAAATTGATTCAGTTTTTGTACCGAACGACGATGCGACAGATTTTGTTTACGTGCGACGAAGGCGCGAGGGCGACGGTGTATTGCGCGCAAAGCGAATACGCGTTCGAGGAGGCCAAAGGAAAGTTTGGGAGTTACTTTGATTCTGCGTGCGAGTTGCGCGAGCCGAACAGCTTGAGCGAAATAGAGGAAGAGGGATTGTGGCGAGAAGTCCTGAAAGAGTTTGGGATGTCTGAAGCGCAGTTGATAAAGGAGTGGCAGACGGCGCTCGCGTGAACAAGAGAACAAAATTTTCAAATGACTCTTTGTATTACAATTTTTAGAACCGCATAGTACCGGTGCCGTTGTACGTTTTAAATTACTCCAATTCGTCAAAGTCCATGTCCGGTAAGTGGAAGTTCAAACCTTCGTCTTCATCCTTGACGCCTTCACTTTGCGTTCGCTCGAGTTGTTGGTTTCTGTTTGACCCGGTGGTGGCATCGGACTGATCCGAGAAGATGCTCGTCATCGCCCCGAAGCCTAAGCCGCCCCACAAATCAAACGCCGATCGATCTTCCTGAGTGGCCATGGATAAATGCGAGGGCGTGAGCAAAGGCGCTTGGGATATCTGCTGCCGCTGCTGCTGATGCTGCTGCATCGCTTGTTGCTGTTGTTGTTGCTGCTGCTGCTGCTGCATGGGCGATCCACCGAACGAGGGAACGTGTTGGAACATACCTTGCGCGTTCTCGAAACCAGGAGGCGCGAAGCCCCTCGGAGATCCCGAAGCAGAAGATAACGCATTACGTTGTTGATGATGTTGCTGTTGTTGCATTTGCTCCGCGCGATGCGTAGACGCGGCAGGTGGCACTTGTTGTTGTTGTCGTTGTTGTTGGTTGAAAGCTGTGTCGTTTGCACGACTGCTGCTACTTTCGGGAACGTGCTTCCTCCCCCACGGCGGAAGTAGGGATTTGCGTGGTGGATCAGCGGACGCATTCCTATCGTCTCTTTTGGAAGTTTCTCTTGTCGTAGATATCGCTCTAGGGGCGACGTAATTATTCAAATCAACCAATTTATTCGCATTTCCAATTCTTACCGGTCTCGAGAGAGCGGCGGCGGCGTTGCGCTTTGCCTCCTCCAAGCTAGCGTCCAAGCTCGGCTTTCTCACGTTTGTTTGCTTTTTACCGGCAGCTTCCGTGTTTGTCGCCGCCGCCGCCACCGTTGCCGCATGAGTAGATGTATCCTTTTTCGATGCATAGGCGACGTCTGTGGCCGAAGCCGACGAGGAACCGGATAATTCGCGTTCAATCGTAACATCGTCATTTTTACTCGCCCGCGGAGAGGACCCTTTGGTGCGCGCTTTAGGGGTTATCGGCAGAGTAGGTTTCGATACCTCCTTTTTTGGTGGCAACGGTTTGCCTCCCACGGGATTAACAGATGCAACTGTTGGAGACGGTTTCGGAACCTCTTTGATTGATGTCTTCAAATTCGAAAGTCTCGGACTTGGATGTTTCGTGGTGGTGGCATCTTTACTCTTTTGCAACTCATGAGAATCTGCCGTCACGTTCGTAGTAGCATGAACCTCTGACGAGGATTCTGTTTTAGTTTCAGCGACGATTACTGGCTTTAAAACGGCAACGCTCTTCTTCTGGTTAATTACCGATATCGCGAAAAGGCACGCCGTCACGACAAAACATACCGCAAAAAATACCGCTAAAAAGTTTGGCGACGTAATCGTCTCGAGCGTTCCAGAAACGTTCAACGATATATTCGCCGAGATCCTCGCGACAAACGCGTAAGTTTTCGTCGTGAAACTGTTTTCGCGTCTTTTCTGAGCTTGCGATGCCTTCGCGGCTTCTTTTTCTGCCTTTTCGGCTGCAAATGAATACGCCTCAGAAACTTCGCCTTCCACGTCTACGCACTCTAACAAAGTGAAAGAGTTTCTCACGCAGACGGAAGATTTTAAAATATGTCCTTTCCCTGCTGCTTTCGGTGGCGCAAAGTATATGCCTCCCAACGATTTTGTCTGACTTGGTTCAATGCAAATAAGACTGTCGCCCTCGTTGCCGTTGATGTTCGCACTTTCAAAGATGAAGGCATTCTCGCCCTCGCGAGCGCTACCAAATTTCGGAGCAGATTTAGAAATCGCCCCAAACGTCACGCTCGCGAGTAAGTTTGAAAACATCCCACCGCCGCGCTTGAGCAACTTTCCGACGGCTAAATCAGGTGTGTCGGCGTGTGAAGCGCCAGGAAACATGTACGGTACCGCATCGAAGCATAATTTTTTAGACGTGGGATTTCGAACTCGAAGCATCTTTGATTTCGACGAGCGCTGACCGGCCGCAACGAAATCGATGAAGGTGGATGACGTTGAATTCGCAACAAGTCCTCCTCGCTCTTCTTCCTCCTCTTTATCATCCGCATAGTCTGTGAACGATGATGGGGAATAGTATTGCACATCATCAGTATCATCGCTCCTCGAAGCGAGCGATTCTATGATACTCGGACTTTGTAAGTTGACTAAAACTGCCACGGTGTCGACGTCGCCGAGACTGGTAGCTTCGTTCGATACAACTACGGTTGCCTTCATGTGAAATGCATTTTTCTTCTCGAGCGAAGCAATTTTATCGAGTCTAGATCTAAGTTTTTTTGCTTCCGCTTTACTGGGTGGAGAAGATACGAAAACTTTCTTCTTCTGCAACAATTCCGCAGCGGATGCTCCTATCGAATCAACATTTTCACCGTCCAAGTAATCTTCTCCTCCCTCACCGTCTTCAAAATCCTCGCTGATCGCGGTATCGAACATCAGATCGTCATCACCGAAGATTTCTTGATGCATTTCCGACAAGTCGAGTTTAACCCAGGCGCTGATTTGCGGCTCTTCGACGTTCGGCTGGATTAAACCGTCATTCTCGTTGTGGCGAACGATGACGCCTTTCTGGCTTCCACGCTTGCCATCCATAGAATGCTGCAACACACTCACCCTGGTCATGACCGGAATGTTGTGCGTAGATATAACTTCGATTGGGACGCTCGCGTGGCGCTTACCCATCGATACAGAAGCGCGCACCACGTCGTTTACCGGAAGCAGTGTACCGGTACTAAAAGAGGCCGTGATTGGTACTTGCATCCAACGATCATCCGTGAGAACGGCAAAAGTGTAGTTTGCTCGCATCGAATCAGACATTCTCTCGATGAACTCGTTATCTTCGCCGATATTGGCTGCTAAATGGAATATCGCGCGACCACGCGCTGGCACCACGAAATCACCCGCAATGATTTCGGCCCATTTTTCAGATTCATCGTTCGCGTATTTTTGGCGCCCATATCGCTCGTGCTCGACGCTTTTCTCACTCTTCCACGCTTCATTCGCGAGAGGGGACCATTCGTCGAGGATGGAATCGTCGTCTGCGAAGCTATTTCTATCTTCCACAGTCTTTCCACTTTTGTCATCTTTTGATTTGTTTTTATCTGCCTTCTTCTCCGTATTAGCATCGACCTGTGTCTTGCTCGCGTAATCCTGGCGGCATCCGCCCGGCATGTCCGAGAATCGTTTCTTGTTCGGGCGACACGGCGCATCGTGCGTGGAGTCTTCGTCTTCCTTATAGTACTCTTCTATCGCGTGCGACCTATCAAACACGTACAAGACTTGGCCGTTCCATCCAGATATGCGCGCAGATTCTGGGTCGAACGTTGTTAATCGAGCAACTTTCGCGCCGGGCATATCCGTCCACGTCGAAACAATCTTTAAAGGTTTCGAATGCGGATTTGTGAGCGTAATCACGCGCGTGCGATTGAAACCGGGTCCAACTATACCAAAAGATATTGGCTGACACGTTGATTCTACAGCAACAACTGTAATTTTGCTGGCATCGTCCGTATCTTCGACGGACTTCTCGTACTCTTCGCGCATGTCTTCTAACGGCGCTTTCGGATTGTACGACGTTTTAGAATCCGCGTTGACGCAGCGTAAACGCGCATCGTAGCGTTCAATGCGCATTGGAAACTTCAGTAAATTTGTTATTATTGTAATTTCATCGTCCTTTTTATTCAGTTTCCACGATGGAACCGGCATTCTGTCCATGAACGTGAACGTTATTACCTCGCCTGAACTTATTTTTCGGCCTTTCGGATATCTAACAACCGCTGTTCTCGAAGCGTTGATATGAGCAAGTTCAACATTCAAAAGTCGCAGCGGTTGCTTTCCGATGTGTTCAAACGTGACGTTTCTTTCCTTCAAACGGTGATTCAATCCACTGAATGGCATTTCTTTTTCCTCCTCCTTATTCTTCTTCTTCTTCTTTTTCTTGCTTTCTTTTCCGTTTTCGGTAGTAGGATTGCTCTCCTTCGAAAGGAGTTCTCTTTCTTCGATCGTGTTCGGGATTTCAATACTTGGAAACGTCAGCGCGTACTTATCGATCGGGCGGAACGGAACAGACTCGTAAACTAAAGCTCGAACAAGAATTTCGAGGTTGTAACTCCTCCCAATACTATTTTCAACGGACAACGTCACACGTTCGGCCACAAAAGTCTCCGAGGCGGTGCGGCGACTTTTCACGTCGTACCAAACTCTCGCCGCCTCGACTGTTTCGCCCGGTTTCACCGTGACTCCTCGACCGGAGACGAGCTGCGGACGTATATCAGACGTCGGTGAAGAGACACTCGTTATACGAATCGGCCATAAGTCGCCGTTCGTGACGTAAATAGATCGCCGCTCTTTCAGCTTTTTCGAACCATGTTTTCGATTATCCTCGCTCACGATAATCGTGCCGAAATCGATTTCGTTTGGATGCGTGAATACGGTGTTATCAACCCCTTCTAAGCTAACTGGAAACTCAAAAGCTTGTGAAGATGCCGTAGTTTTGACATACACGATGCCTTGATGTGTGTTCGTGCTGCGAACGCTGTGCACGGACCCGCTGGAAGGTGCGTTTACTTCTCCGTTTCGATTAACCGGCGCGGTGAGCGTCACTCTCGCGAGGCGAGAAAATGTACCCGGCTGTATGGACCAGCCAAAAGAGGCAGAATCTTCTTTGTTGTTGCCGTCAGATGATGGTGATAATGATGATGATGAAAGTGAAAGTGATGGTTGTGAATTTGATGATGATGATGATGATGATGATGATGATGATTTTGACGACGAAGAAGAGTCTTCCTCCTCTTCTCTTTTACTACTCACCCACGGTACGTCAATCTTGATGAATTCAGACCGCGTCCACACGTCCGTAACGTTCAGCACTCTTAACAACGGGTTGAACAACCCTAAATCGTAATCGTGTGGCACGCCGTACACTTGCTTCGTGCTCAGTTTTTGCACGCGAAAATCGTTTGGTTTCGTCAAAAACGTAAACGGCATCAAGATGTCCCCTCTGTCCGTTTGTACGCTTAACGTTCCTCTCCCTCTCCCAGTTTGCAAGGGCGCGTGTCTGATAGTCACTTCGATGCTTCCTGACGGCGGGATCACGAAAATAGGATCCTTTCCTTGTAAAGGCGAGCGCGATTCCTCCATCGTCTCGCCGTCAACCTGCATGATTTCCTCCAACCGATCCACGCTCTTTTGGACGTCAGCTTCGGTATCTCGAATCATCTTTTGCATTTTAGCCACGCTCAGTTTCAGACTCTCGTGTTCTTTTCGATTTTCGTCCAGCATGTCCTCGCTCTCTTTTCTATCCAACTTCTCTTTCGCGGCTATCAACCTATCGTTCAACTCGTCGATGCGTTGCGTCACGTACCTAATCTTCTCGTCGTGTTTCTCCATGTCCCCTCTCCTGTTCTCCAACATCTCTCTCGCCACGAGCAAGTTCTGCTGCATCACCCTCTCCTCGTGCTTCGTTCTCCCGTACGAAATCCCTTCCGTGTACACTTGCACGCTATCGCTGGTGATCAAATACACCCTCAACGGCTTTTCCGCGTCCAAGTTACTCACGGTTAAATTTTTCGTCGTCGGCCATCCAACCTGCGCCTTCTCGAAACGTAACACCGACGGGTGTAAGTTCAAATTGAACTCTTTAAACTTCTTCCTCGATATCGGTTTGAAATTCCGAGGTTTCCACACGTCTTGGGTGGTTTTCGCCCCGTCCGGTAACACGAACGGAAGTTCGTTGTTATTATTATTCTCAGGAGACGAAGAAGACAAAGAAGAAGCACCAACTGCTCCAATTTCATCATCATCCACACCGTCGACGGACGCGAAACTCTCTTTCACTCCTCCCGTGGTCTCAATCGCGTCGCTTCCAATCGGTCCACACGACGACAGTAAAAACACCGACGAAACACAGAGCGTCGCCGCCAAGAAGAACAAGGTCATCAAAGCGAAAAACACCGACGATACGTTCGAATTGATATCGCGCTTCATCCTTTTTCCGTACTCTCAGAGGAGATCTGTCCACATAATTGGATTGCGATGAAAGCGCTCAAACTTTACGAAACGAGACGCTCTTTTCTCACGAGGAGGAAAAAGAAGAGGGCATCGTGATTTTATTACACGAATAATAACAACACCGCTTTGTGCGGGTGATTTTGCGCGTTTAAAAGCGCGCGCGTGTGTGTGAACGTGCGTTAATTTTCTTAGGACTTCTTTTTAATAAGATTTACGAAGAGTTAAGACGAATGCTGCTGCTGCTGCTCTTAAGCGCTTTAATAATATTTCGCTTGGTTCCCGTCGACGCATTTTACCCTCGCATCGGGCGTCGGCAAAGACATGCACCGCGTGATGTCTCCCAAATCATCGCGCGAAGAAGAATTAGAAGAAGAGTTACGAATAGCGTTCTCGTCGCTTTGAAATCTTGGTTTCGCTTTCTTCGCTTTCGCTTTCGCTTCCTCGGCGGCTTTTTGCTTCAACGCTGCGATTTTGATCGGTTTCTCCCGAGCTTCTTTCTCCTCTCGCTTTTCTCTCTCTTCTCTTTCCAGACGATTCTTGCGCGCGCGCTCTTTTTGCATTTGGACTTCGTTTTTGAACGTCTTGAGTTCGCCGATAGAACGCTCGACGGGAGCGAGCGCTTCCCGGGCTATTTGCGCGTCTTTTTTCACCTCTCTAATGTTCTCCTTCACGTCTTTCGGTAAAAGAGGGTTGATTTCGTCCGGAACGATGTTACTGATGTTAAAAATTAACGCCAGTAACAACGCAATGATTATGTACGGACTCAACTGTAACGCTAACAACCCGACCGCGACGAATGCAATCGCCGAAGGGTGTTCGTACGCCCATCCCAAAGCGCCGGCGACGAAGGTCCCCGCGCTCTCCGGATGCGATACGACGCCGTATGCAATCAAAATCGCGCCAAGCGGTAAGACTATCTTCTTTCCTATTTGCTCGATCGCCTTCGGTATGATTATCAAAGACGCTAACGCGATCACCGCCGTCAATTCCGGATTCTCCGACGCCAATCGAAACGCGTCCACTTCCGAGACGTCCGATATCAAGGACGGACCAATCGATTCTATTTTCTCTTCTCCTCCTCTGGCTTCTTCTCTGGCGCTCGCAAACTCTGGGAACCCGAAACAATACAGCGCGCCGCCACTATTCCCACCAACGCTCGTTTCAAAGCGCGAAATCCTCCTCTGCGCGTTCGAAACGTCATCATCGTCATCGTTTCTCATCACACCTGTCTCCTCCTCCTCTTTCCCCGTATCTTTTCTCCCGTCGTATCTCTCTCGCGTCGTCGTCTTTCGGTGATGCCTCCTCTTCCTTTTCGTCTTCGGATTGTGTCCGTTGGCGCGCACAAAGGCGGCGCGGTGCTGTCGAGAGAGAGACGACGACGCGTTTGACATGCTTTGCCCGCAGTTTCCTACTCTCGACCCCGAAGCGCTGTTTGTGCTTCTTCCTCTGAAGATATTCTTGGGAAATTCTTCATTGAACACAAAAGATGGTGTGCGCGAAGTGCGAGGTGAAACTGAAACGGGTGATCACCCCGGACCCGTGGATGCAAAAAGTCAACGCCTCTGCGAAGAGCAGCGGTACTACGAGTACGAAACTCAACGAAAACAAAGCTTTATCCTCTTCCAAAAACTACGTCCTCGGCTCTCAACAGTGTCAAGTGTGTAAAAAATCGCTCCACCAACCCGGTCTGTTTTGCCAACCGTGCGCGTTTCAGCAAGGGAAATGCGCGATGTGCGGGGTCGAAGTCCAAGACGTGTCCATGCATAACGTCGGCGGGGATTTGGAGAGGAAGTTGAGAGAGAAGACGACGAGAGAGAAGTCGGAGAAGTTGATGAAATTGGAAAAGTTGGAGGAAGAGAGAGACAAGGAGGAGGAAGAGAAGAGGGAAAGGAAAAAGAGGAAAAGAGAAGAGAAGGAAAAGGAGAAGGAAGAGAGTAAAGAAGAAGGCGAGGAAGAGAAGACGGTTGCTAAAATCGAACCAACTGGGGCGACAAACTTGGTCGGTTCGCTATTGCAACAATCCGCCGGTTCGACGACGCCGACGACATCTTGGCAATACGACGGCAAAAGCGGGTATTACTTCGACGCGTCGAAGATGCAGTATTACGATCCGAAGACCAAGTTGTACTTTTGTTGCAGAACGAATAAATGGTTGAAGCCGGAAAACGAAAAACCGAAAAATGGGACGTTCAAGAGCGGCGCGAGAAAGCCGGACAAGTTCGGTTTGTGAGTTTAGTCGCGTCGCGTTCGTTTCGTAAGTTTAGTTTATAGTCCGTTTTTAGTTGTTAGTTTTTTAAAACGCTGGAACGATTTACGTGTTCGCGAACAACCACTCGGTGGCGGCGGAAATATCACCTCCCGTCTCTTTGATCGCGTCCTTTGCCATTTTCTTCGTGAACCCCATGTTCACGAGCATCTCTACCGGCCCTTCGGCGCTTGGGCTGTTATCGTCCTCGTTATCGTCGTCGTCGTCGTTTTTACTCTTTTTCGATTTCTTCGTCTTTTTCGCGGCTGGTTTCTTCGCCACCGCGGCTCTCTTCCCCGCGGCGACCCCTGCTGTTTTCTTCGCCTCGTTCGCGACGACGTTGGTCACGTCCTTCACCGTAGCGTTTGCGTTCTTTATTGTCGTTGTTGTTGTTGTTGTTGTCGTCGATGTCTTCATTGCTGTCGTCGTCTCGCCGGGTTTGCTGTTCTCACTCGCGGCAGTATTCGCCATCCTCACCGCCAACAACCTTTTCCTCAACTGCTTCAACACCTCCACCTTTTCATTGCTGGACAACTCCTCTACTTTCACTTCGTCCACGTTCACGACGCGCTTCGTCGGTCCCAACCCGCCATTCACGCCGCCTTTGTTATGATTCTTCCCCATGTACGCCGCCGCGCCTAAACCGGCGTCTCTCACTGGTTTTGGAATTTCAATCGCTTCGATTTGTTCCGGAGTTAACCCGAATAAACGCACGTTTTCCTCTCGCTTCGCCTTTAACTCCTCCTTCGACATCTTCCCGCCTTGGTTGGTAATCAACCCATTTTTCCTCACCACGGTTTCCCCAACCAACTGATCGTTCGCTTGCTTCACCGCGAACACGTCTAACTGTAACCCGGTATATTCCGCCAAGGATTGTTTCCCGAGTAATCGTTGCGTTTGCCCGTTCAACTGTTGGATTTGTTTCCCCGGTAAGGCGCCGGAGTCGACGATTTGGACCCACTTCCCGACGCCGAATTTTTTCAAAACGATGACTAAATTTTCAACCTCCGGTTTCGTCCATCCTGTTTTGTTGTTCGATGAAAAGATGCGTTTTGATGCGCGTTAAAGATGAAAAAGAAGACATCATTACACGTTCAGAGAGAGTACAAGAGAGGCACAAAAACGGAACCGCTTTGAGAGTAGTCTCGTTTTCGAGAGAGAGAGACGACTGCGAGAAGGAGGACGAGAAATCGTATATCGTTTTCACATCATCGTTTCAAAAATTCAAACGCGAGAGACGAACGTCCCCAAAACCAAGACATCATCATCATCATCGCAACACAAACGCGCGCAGTAAACAAAGAGAGAGAGAAAGAAAGAACACGCATGTAACAGAATACCTGGAGACGGGGTAAAATTCC
>ERZ651776.3533-NODE-3533-length-15483-cov-3.851616_pt1 | contig 15483 bp, 16 predicted proteins | sample MGYA00514761_ERZ651776 | MGnify/ENA metagenome assembly ERZ651776 | reverse complement strand
TGCTGACATCAGACATAAGGGCGGAGAGACCACGACCGAGGCCGCGTGTTGGTGCTTTTGGGGTGCTCATGATGCTCTCCGCGATTGAGGGGGTTGTTCACGGCCAATAAGTTCTTTGGCCAGTGCGATATAGGCGTAAGAGCCTTTGGATGTTGGGTCGTAATCGATAACGGGCAAGGCAAAGGATGGCGCTTCGCTGAGGCGGACGTTGCGAGGTATGACCGTTTCAAAGACCAGGTCGCCAAGATTGTCCCGCGCGTCGGCTTCGACCTGTTGGCACAGGTTGTTACGCTTGTCGTACATGGTCAACACAACGCCCTCGATGCGCAACTTAGGGTTGGCTGTTTGACGGATTTCCCGAATTGTCAGCATGAGTTGCGAAAGGCCTTCGAGGGCAAAAAATTCGCTTTGTAAAGGGACGACAACCGAGTCGGACGCGATCATTGCGTTGACCGTCAAAATATTGAGTGATGGCGGGCAATCGATCACAATGTAGTCCACATCAAGTGAATCGATGTCGGGCTGATGAAGGGCATCGTGCAGCATATAGCTGCGTTTTTCGTTCGCCATCAGGTTGATGTCGGCGGAGCTCAAGTCTGTGGTTGCCGGAATAATCAGCAGATCTTTGACCCTAGTTTTCTGAGCAGCCTCTGACGGCAAGACCTCTCCAGTCAATAGATCGTATGTCGTAATGTCCCTATTTTGCGCCTCTATGCCCAATCCCGTTGAGGCATTTCCCTGCGGATCAAGGTCAATCAAAAGGACTCTTTTGCCGGCGCGCGCCAACGCCGCCCCAAGATTGATTGTCGTCGTGGTTTTACCCACGCCGCCTTTTTGGTTTGCAACCGAAATGATCTTTGGCTTCGTTGTTCGACTAAGATTCACGACGGTGTATCCTTGATATTTCGAGTACCCGCGAGTCGGGGTTCGTTAGGCTTTTATGGGCTCTGGCTTCAAAATGCCAAGCCCGACCTGCTTGGTCTAGTTCATCCTGAAAGCGGGCACCTTTTGGGAAAATGGCGGTGCCGCTGGGCATCAGTAAGTTATCGGAAAATGTCAACAGGTCGGGGAGGGGTGCCAGGGCGCGTGCGGAAAGGACGTCTGCATCGCCAATCTCTACGTTTTCAATCCGGTCGTTAATGATCTGAACGTTCAGGCCCAGTTCTCGCCGGGCGTTAGAAAGAAACAAACATTTTCGCTTGTCGCCTTCAACAAGTGTAATTGGACGTTGATCTTGATCCAGTATCGCGATGACAAGGCCGGGCAGGCCGCCGCCACTACCAAGGTCAAGCCAGTGGGTCCAGTTTGTCGGTGCGCAATTGTAGACCTGCGCACTATCAACGATATGGCGATCCCAGATTTCCGGTACGCTTTTTGGCGCAATCAGATTGATCGACCTGGTCCACTTGGTGATTAATGTGGTGAGATATTGCAGTTTTGCGAATGTTTCACGTGAAACATCAACACCACCAACGGTCATACAGTGAGGATTCATGATGCTCTTGCCGCCAGCTGCCGCTTCTTTATTTCGGCTGTTACCAACATCAGGGCTGCCGGCGTAATTCCGTCAATGCGTGCGGCCTGTGCGAGGTTGTCTGGCAACGCCCGTTTCAGCTTCGCCTTGAGTTCATTGGATAAACCCGGAATATCATCATAGCTAAGGTCATTAGGAATCAGTTTGCCGCTGTCTCTCCGAAGGGCCTGAATATCCCGCAACTGTCGTTCAACGTAGTGCGAATAAAGCGCATCTCGTTCAAGCTGGAGCTTAATTTCATTAGGAATGTCCGCCAGATTGGGCGACAGTGGAACGAGCGCATCAATCGTTGTGCCCGCTATGGTTAACACATCCGCCAATGTACGCTTTGGTCCATCGACGGTCACCTTGACACCAACGCCATTGAGGTCCCTTGAAGACGCAGTGACACGCTCTAGGGCGATCTTGCCACTTTCCAGAGCCTCCCTCTTCTTACAAAATCGTTGCCATCTCTCGTCTTCAACGCATCCTATACTGCGTCCAAGTTCAGAAAGACGTTGATCTGCGTTGTCCGCCCGCAATGAAAGACGGTATTCCGCACGGGACGTAAACATTCTATATGGCTCGGTCACGCCGCGAACAGTGAGATCATCCACCATAACGCCGATATAAGAGGTCGAACGATCAAAAATGACCGGCTCGCGGCCAGCCGCCTTCGCCGCCGCATTCAGTCCGGCGACCAATCCCTGTGCAGCAGCTTCTTCATAACCTGTTGTTCCGTTGATTTGACCGGCAAGGTAAAGACCCGGCAACCTCTTTAGCTCAAGCTGCGCGCTCAGACTTCGCGGATCTACGTAATCGTATTCGATTGCATAACCAGGCTGGAGAATCGTCGCACCCTCTAGCCCGACTATGGAGTGAACATAATCTTCTTGGACATCGACAGGGAGTGATGTCGATATACCGTTTGGATATATTGTATGATCATTCAAGCCCTCTGGTTCAAGGAAAATCTGGTGCGAGTCCTTGTCCGCGAACCTCACGATCTTGTCTTCAATGGACGGACAATAGCGGGGCCCGATCCCATCGATATGACCTCCATACATTGCGGAACGTGCCAAGTTTTTTTGAATGATTTCATGAGTATGCGGGTTGGTATGGGTAATACCGCAAGAGATTTGCTTCGCAAATGGCATGCGATTCAAGAATGAAAACAGCTCAGGTTCTTCATCCGCTTCTTGGCGATCAAGTCCGTCCCAATTGATAGTCCGACCATCTAATCGTGGGGGCGTTCCTGTCTTTAGCCGTCCAAGCGGCAAGTCGAAACCAGCAAGCCGATCGGCCAGCGCAATAGAAGGGGCGTCGCCAAGACGACCGCCGGAGTGGGAAACATCGCCAATATGAATAACGCCGCGCAGAAACGTCCCAGAAGTCAAGATCACAGCCGACGCGTTCAATGTCGTGCCGTCTCGTAAGACTACACCGCTCACTCGCATTTCTTTCTGTTTTAGATCAATGACTTCACCTTCTAGAACCGTCAAATGAGAGCGATTGGCCGTCATGTCCTGAATGGCATCTTTATAAAGCGCGCGGTCGGCTTGAGTTCGAGGACCTTGTACGGCAGGCCCCTTCTTGCGGTTCAAGAGACGGAACTGGATACCCGCATGATCTGCGGCTCGGCCCATAATTCCATCCAGAGCATCAATTTCACGGACAAGGTGACCCTTACCTAAGCCGCCGATTGCCGGATTACACGACATCACGCCAAGGTCAGATTTCCGCAGGCTTATAAGTAAAGTCTCAGCACCGCTCCTCGCTGCCGCATGTGCAGCTTCGCATCCAGCGTGGCCGCCTCCGATGACAATGACATCAAACATATGTTTCACGTGAAACAATCCTTACTTGCCGATACAGAAGCTTGAGAAAATCTCACCTAGCACATTTTCCACGTCAACGCGACCAATTAGGCTGTCGAGCGCACGGATCGCAACATGTAAATCATCCGCCAAAAGATCTACCGGTATCTCACCAGTTTCCATGCCGATAGTAACCTGATCTAGCGCCTCTGCCGCTGAAAAAAGTGCTCGCTGATGGCGGGTTCTGGTTGCCGTTCCCGCGCTAGACAACTGTTCATGAAGGTATTTCGAAATCTGATCCAATAATCTGTCCAACCCATACCCGGTCAAACCAGAAATGGTATTGGGCGCTCGGCTATCAGACAAATCGGCTTTCGCGATAAGGTGGATATCTAGACCTTCGAATTCACCATTTTCAAAAGGCGAATCGCGATCCATCAAATGAATCCGCACATCCGCTGCTTTGGCCCGGGCTTTGCCGCGCGCAATCCCGATTTCCTCCAGGACGTCATCAGACTCCCGCAAGCCAGCGGTATCCAGCACTGTCACCGGCAATCCATCAAGGTCCATTTTCACCTCAATGACATCGCGAGTGGTTCCTGCGATATCAGACGTAATTGCAGCTTCGCGACCAGCCAGCCTGTTCAGCAACGTCGATTTCCCTGAATTCGGCGGTCCTACCAAAGCAACCTCAAACCCGTCCCGCACGCGCTCACGAATCCGAACACCCGCCGCCTCATGGCGAACCTCCGCGCCAACTGATGCAAGAAGATCGCGGACCTCTGGGTATACGTCCACGGGAACATCTTCATCGACAAAGTCAATGGTGGCTTCCAATAGCGCCGCCGCCCGAACCAGTTTGGCCCGCCAGCCTGACGCCAAATCACCCAAGGCTCCTTCAAAAACACGCACCGCCTGGCGGCGCTGGCTCTCGGTCTCAGCATCGATCAAGTCCGCAAGACCCTCGACCTGAGCCAGATCCAACACGCCATTGTCCATTGCCCGCCGCGTAAATTCGCCGGCTTCCGCAGGTCGCAACCCCAATTCTTCCAAGCGCCTCAATACCGCAGAAATGATCGCCGGCGATCCGTGGGTCTGCAACTCGACAACCTGTTCGCCCGTAAAGCTGCGCCCCTCAGCAAAACTAATTGCGAAAGCCTGATCGATTAACGCGCCATCTTGGTCCATTAAATTGACCAGTTTGCGGTCGTGTGCGTCAAGACGTGCGCCCATTTCAGCACAAGACGTCAAAGCCTCTTTGCCCGAAACACGGACAATAGAAACCCCAGCCTTACCGGCCGCAGAAGCAAGTGCAAAAATTGTATCCATTTATGTTAACCAATTGTTTTAGAACAAAAAGTTACGTATTCATAGAGTCAAAGAAGTCCGAGTTAGTCTTTGTCTGTTTTAACTTGGAGATCAGGAATTCAATTGCGTCTGTCGTCCCCATCGGGTTCAAAATTCGACGCAAGACATAAGTCTTCTGCAAGTCGACTTTATCCACCAGCAAGTCTTCCTTACGCGTACCTGACTTCAGAATGTCCATCGCTGGGAACACACGCTTATCGGCGATCTTACGGTCAAGTACGATTTCTGAGTTACCTGTGCCCTTGAATTCTTCGAAAATAACTTCGTCCATCCGGCTGCCCGTATCGATCAACGCCGTTGCGATAATCGTCAGAGAGCCACCTTCTTCGATGTTGCGTGCCGCACCAAAGAAACGCTTCGGGCGCTGCAATGCGTTGGCATCCACACCACCCGTCAGAACCTTGCCGGACGACGGCACTGTTGTGTTGAACGCTCGGCCAAGGCGCGTGATCGAATCCAGCAAAATGACAACGTCGCGCTTATGTTCAACCAGACGTTTCGCCTTCTCGATGACCATTTCGGACACGGCAACGTGGCGCGATGCGGGTTCATCAAACGTAGACGAAACAACTTCACCTTTCACAGAGCGCTGCATGTCCGTCACTTCTTCCGGGCGTTCGTCAATCAGCAGAACGATCAAATAACACTCGGGATGGTTGGCCGCGATCGAATGGGCGATATTCTGCAACAAGACAGTTTTACCTGTCCGTGGAGGCGCCACGATCAACGAACGCTGACCTTTCCCGATCGGCGCAACCAGATCGATAATCCGCGCCGAGCGGTCCTTCATCGTCGGATCCGACGTTTCCATGTTCAGACGCTCATCCGGATAAAGCGGCGTCAAGTTTTCAAACGCGACCTTGTGCTTTGCGCGTTCCGGCTCTTCAAAGTTGATTTTCTCTACCTTGGTCAACGCGAAATACCGTTCCGTTTCGGACGGCTCCTGAATCACACCTTCAACCGTATCTCCGGTCCGCAGCGAGTGTTGGCGGATCATGTCAGGAGACACGTAAATATCATCCGGGCCCGGAAGATAATTCGCCTCTGGTGAACGCAAGAAGCCAAATCCATCCTGAACCACTTCCAGAACACCGTCGCCGCCAATGACCCAATCATCCTCTGCCCGTTCCTTGAGGATCGAAAACATCATGTCGCCCTTGCGCATGGTCGACGCGTTTTCAATCTCCAACTCTTCCGCCAAAGATAACAAATCCTTTGGGCTCTGCGCCTTGAGATCAGCAAGGTTCAGGCGATCAGTTGGCATAACTTCTTCGGGCATTACGTCGTCAGACATCGGTCGGTCTCCGGCCAGTCAGGCCTTTTCATATTCTGTTCTGGAAAATCCCTTCGGACGAAAGGTTGCCATCACCTAAGGCTTCTCTGCATCTCTGTCAATTCAGACTGTAAAGCGGCCTCAAAGGCTTGATCGTTTCTTTCTTTCTTTCTTCTAATACAAAAAAGAATCTTAAGTAGGTGATTGTAGTAGTAGTGCGGTGGATAACTAAAGGAACCTGACTTTCCCACATATCTACCCACAAACGATGGACCTTCAGGTGCATTATTTAATGATACTTAAGACATTTAACATACTGTAATTTATTGTTATTTTTAAATCGTGCCGGCTTGCGAAAGTGCCGCCACAGAGTCCGCATTCTTTTCATCCACAGGGCCGATTCTTCCTTATCCTAAGAGGATAACCGATGTGTTTTTTGGGACAGCTCGCATAACTTTGAACCATCCGGCTTACAGTTGCGCTTAACCCCAATTCACCCCATGACGTGTTCACCCGTTCATCCACCGAGATATGCACATGTCTGATACGATAATTTTAGCATCAACCTCCGACATTCGGGCAAAGATGCTGCGAAATGCCGGCGTTGCGTTTGATGCCATTGCAGCCCGAATCGATGAAGATTCGGTTAAGAGGGCGCTCGAAGCAGAAGGCGCCACGCCCCGTGATGTTGCAGATACGCTCGCTGAAATGAAGGCGCGCAAAGTTGCTGAGAAAAGGTCAGGTGCATTGGTTCTCGGTTGTGATCAGGTCTTGTCGTTCAAGGGTCAGGTCCTGTCCAAGCCGGAAACGATTGAAGAAGCACGGAAACAATTGATTACATTGCGTGGTGAGACGCACCAGCTGTTGTCGGCTGCCGTCATATATGACGACCTGAAACCTGTTTGGCGTCATGTCGGAGTGGCGCGTCTTGCCATGCGGGATTTCTCTGACACCTATCTTGACGATTACCTTGACCGCAACTGGTGCAGCATTCGCTGGTCCGTTGGCGGCTATAAGATCGAAGAAGAGGGCATTCGCTTGTTTCGTATGGTACAAGGCGACACTTTCACCATCCAGGGGCTGCCGCTTTTGGAACTCTTGTCTTATCTCACGCTTCGCGGAACACTGATGACATGACAGACATGAATATCCCCCTAGCTGGCGTGATCGGTAACCCGATTGTGCAATCGAAATCACCCCAATTGTTCCGGCATTGGTTAAATGCCTATGATCGCCCGGGTCATTACGTGCCGATCCATGTGATAGAGCAGGATCTAGAGCAGGTGGTACGGACGTTGCCGAAAATGGGATTCGTCGGGTTGAACGTCACCGCACCACACAAGGTCGCAGTTCTAGGGATCGCCGACCTCGCCACTGATCGCGCCACGCTGATCGGGGCGGCGAATACGCTGATCTTCCGTAAAGACGGTAAGATTCACGCAGATAATACCGATGGATACGGATTCATCGCCAATCTGAAACAAGGCGCACCGGGATGGGCTCCGTCGCTTGGTCCGGCCGCTGTGTTGGGGGCAGGTGGTGCCGCGCGGGCGGTCATTGCCTCGTTGATTGACGTGGGTGTCCAGGAAATCTTTCTCAGCAACCGCACAAGACCAAAGGCCGAAGCGTTGAAATCTGCCTTTGGCAGCAAGATCACGGTCGTTGACTGGGTTCAGGCCGGCAACATGCTGGAAGACGCCGCGACAGTGGTGAACACCACGTCCCTTGGCATGGCTGGTAAACCTGAATTTCGGGTGCCACTGGATGGATTACGCCGTGGAACGGTTGTGACCGATCTGGTGTATAACCCGTTACGCACCCGATTGTTGGTCGAGGCAGAGGCCGCTGGATGTGTGGTCGTCGACGGACTTGGTATGTTGTTGCATCAGGCGGTGCCGGGATTCGAGCGTTGGTTCGGTGTGCGGCCAGATGTTGACGTTGACACGCGGACGGCAGTTCTGCGATGACATTTGTGCTTGGGCTGACGGGGTCCATTGGAATGGGCAAATCCACAACGGCACAGATGTTCGCTGACTGTGGGGTGCCTGTCTGGGATGCCGATGCCTGCGTGCGAAGCCTTTATGCAGCGGGTGGCAAAGCAGCGGAGCTGATTGCAGTGCGTTACCCGGACGTCATCAAAAACGGCAATGTTTCACGGGAAAAGTTGCGAAAACGCATTGCTGCGGAGTCTCGGGTTCTCGATGAAATTCAAGGCATCGTGCACCCGCTGGTTGCCGCAGACCGCATGGCATTTCTAAAGAATACAACGGCCCCTGTTGTCCTTTTGGATATTCCGCTTCTTTATGAAACGGGAACGGACGCATTATGTAATGGGGTCGCGGTTGTGTCGGTTGATGAAGCCACACAACGCGCTCGTGTGCTAGAACGTGGTGAGATGACAGAGGCAGACCTCGACTTGATCTTGTCACGTCAGATGCCCGATGCCGAGAAGCGTGGCCGTGCCCGTTGGGTAATTCCAACGCAAACGCTGGACGGCGCGCGCGCCGCCGTGACAGATATCTTGGCAGAGATAGAAAAGGATGCGCCCGATGCGTGAGATCGTGCTTGATACCGAAACGACAGGCTTCGAGCCCAGCGAGGGAGACCGTATCGTTGAGATCGGTGCGATCGAATTGATCAATCACATGCCGACAGGTCGAACGTATCATCAATACATCAACCCCAAACGCTCCATGCCCGCTGGTGCCTTCGGTATTCACGGGATCGGACCCGATCTATTGGAACCGCCACAAGACCCGAAGCCCGGACAGGTTATTTTGCGCGATAAACCCCTGTTTGCCGACGTAGCGCAGGCATTCGTTGATTTCATCGAGGATTCCAGACTGGTCATCCACAACGCCGCGTTTGATATGAAATTCCTGAATGCAGAGCTTGGTTGGCTGGGACGTCCGTTGCTGCCTATGGACCAATCCCTTGATACGCTGGCGATTGCTCGAAAGAAGTTCCCCGGTTCGCCCGCGTCGCTGGATGCGCTTTGCCGCCGCTTCGGAATCGACAACTCCAATCGTACTCTGCACGGCGCGCTGCTCGACAGTGAAATTTTGGCCGAGGTATATCTGGAGCTGATCGGCGGACGGCAGCCCGATTTGGTTATGGGCGGACAAACCAGCACCAAAACGACATCGTCAGGGGGATCTGACTGGCGGGCTGGGCCACGTCCAACTCCGCTTGCGCCCAAAATAAAAGCGACGGAGGCCGAAGCCCACGCCGCTTTTATTGATACACTCGGTGAAAACGCGCTTTGGAAGAAATCCTAGACGCGTTCCGGACGGCTTACGCAACCGGCTTTGCTTCAGCGTCTTTTTGCTGCTGAGCGCGAAGCGCCAGCTGCTGACGATAGATCGCTACAAAATCAATTTGTTCAAGATTCAGTGGCGGAAAGCCCCCATCACGTGTGACATCACTGACAATGCGGCGTACGAACGGGAACGTCATACGCGGGCACTCGATCATCAGATAAGGGTGCATCTGCTGTTCCGGCACACCTTCGATTTCGAAAACGCCAGAGTATTCCAGTTCGAGCAGGAACAACATTTTGTCGCTCCCAGTATTCCCCGAGGACACCTTGAGCTTTGTGATCACTTCATACTGGTTTTCTGTGCCGCGCTTACGCGCATCAAGGTTCACTTCGACTTTGATCTCTGGCTTTACTTCGCCGTCGACTCCTTTTTGCGCCATGATGTTTTCAAAGGACAGGTCACGGACAAACTGTGCGAGAATTCGCTGTTTGATTTGTGGTACTGCTGCGGCGTCTGTCGCTGCGCCGTTTGTTGGTGCTGTATCTTCATCGGCCATGGGGCTCTCCGGATTTCAATAAATTTGAGGCTGTGTAGCAGGCGGTGGCGTGGGCCTCAATGTTTAGTCCAGCCAGACGGACCATCTTGTGGCGGATTATCAGGATCGATTTCCTCGAACTCACCGTCAATCACCCGATCCCGCGGGTGACCTGCGTGTTGTTGCGGCCCGTTTGGCCCCATTTGAAAGCTTTGCACGTTCACACGGGCGCGCAGGTATTTGTACACACTGGTGCGAACAGCCGGTATGAGCAGGGCAAACCCGACGAAATCAGTGAAAAAGCCGGGTGTGAGAAGCAAAGCCCCCGAAAACAGGATCAAAGCTCCGTGGGCCAGCGGCTCTGTCGGGTCTTGCAGGCTTGCCATTGAACCGCGTAAGTTCATCATGGCTTGCGCCCCTTGACTGCGAACCATCCATGCGCCCAAAACAGCCGTAAATATGACAATCGCGAGTGTCCAACCGAGGCCAATCGCACCTCCAACCTGAATGAACAGGGTGATTTCCAGCAAGGGAATGCCGATAAATAGCAAAAGTAGCAGCATGGGGCCTCCGAAAGGGCGTTAATCATAGGGGCTAAGGTGGACTTGGGCCTGCCCCACCCCTACATAAGGTCGGCAACGTAATGTTACCACTTATCGGGAAAGAAACGCATATGAATTCGCCTGTTTTTCAGCTTCTAGTGCTTGCCGGAATTGCGATTTTTCTAATTCTGCGACTGCGCAGCGTCTTGGGTACCCGTGAGGGATTCGAAAAACCCAAAGTGAAAGCGCCGACGCCGTCGCAACGCTCCGCCCCGGATCTTGAGGTGATAGATGGCAGTCCTGATCCGGATGTGACGGACTACGTAGAGGCCGACAGCGATACTGGCCTTGCGTTAACAGCGATGAAGGCCGCGGATCGGTCGTTTAATGTGCGCGAATTCGTGCGCGGCGCGCGCGGCGCCTACGAGATGATCCTGACCGGATTTGAAAAAGGCGAACTGGCGGAGATCAAGCCGTTCCTGTCTGAAGACGTCTATGAGGCGTTTTCCGGCGTCGTTGAGGCGCGTGAAAAGGAAGGGTTGAGCGTTAATTTCAACTTTGTCGGCATCTCGGAAACTTCGATTTCGGCGGCCGAGTTTGACACAGAAACCAACGAGGCAGAGATTAGCGTTCGGTTCATCAGCGAAAGCACTTCGGCAGTGTATGACAACGGGGGCGACTTGAAAGAAGGTTCGCCCACAGAAATTAAGAAGCAACGTGATGTCTGGACCTTTGGCAGGACTATGGGCACGGGTGATCCGAATTGGTTCCTCGTTGCGACCGGTGATTAAGACCACGGGAATGACACTGCGCGCGGCAACCTTCGGGCTGCTCGCGTTCGTGCCAGCCCTATTTGTGACAGAGGCGGCTATGGCCAATCCCACCTACCAACTTTTGCAGTTTGACGATCTGGAGGGCTGGGCCGAGGACGACCATCAGGCGGCGTTGGACGTATTTCTTTCAACCTGTGATGACATGCGCGATCCCGCTTGGGGTCCGATTTGCGATGTGGCGCGTCAAGGCCAAGAGGCGCGTAGCTTTTTTGAGCGGTTCTTTACACCTGTCATGATTGATGACGGCAATGACGCGTTATTCACGGGTTATTTTGAACCTGAACTGCGAGGTTCTATGAACCGCGGCGGCCCTTACCAGCATCCACTGTATCGAAAGCCCTTGAATGCTGGGCAGTATTCCCGACGTGAGATCGAAGAAACGAACGCCTATGAAGGCCAAGGCCTGGAAATCGTCTGGATCGACGATCCAGTGGATGTGTTTTTTTTGCAGGTGCAGGGGTCTGGCCGCATTCAGTTGGACAACGGCGGCGGCATTCGGGTTGGCTATGGCGGTGCGAACGGGCGGGAGTATTCGTCTGTTGGATTGGAGTTGGTTAATCGCGGGATTTATAACGCGCATCAGGTGTCCGCTGATGTGATCCGCAATTGGGTGCGCAACAATGGCGAAGAAGGCCGACGGTTGCTCTGGGCCAATGACAGTTATGTCTTTTTCCGTGAAGTGAATGAAGTTCCCGCTCACATGGGTCCACTTGGTGCAATGAACCGCAGCGTGACGACCATGCGGACAGTCGCGATTGATCCGGCCTTTGTACCTTTAGGCGCGCCGGTCTGGATTGAGAAGGATGGCGCGGAGCCGTTGAACCGATTGATGGTCGCCCAAGATACAGGATCAGCGATCAAGGGCGCGCAGCGGGCTGACATCTTTTTCGGTACGGGTGACGATGCCGGTCGCGATGCGGGGCGCATCAAAGATGGTGGCCGGATGATCGTCCTGATGCCGCTGCAAAGTGCCTATGCATTGCTTCCGGACGTAATCGAATGAGGCGGCCTCGGCATGTGTCAGCCGAGGAACGTGCGCTGTGGGATCTGATTGCCAAGCGGGCGGAGCCGTTGGACAAACCCAAGGCCCAACTGGTTCGTGAAACGCCCAAACGGCCAGATCCAAGGCCCGACAAGGCAAAGCCTATGAAGATGCCGTCATTTATGGTTGGTGAGGCTGTTGATCATCGATCCGATCATGACTTGCTGCCGTCGCTTGGCCAACAGATGCGGGCTACGCCCGTTCAGATGGACCGCAAGGCGTTCGGTAAATTGCGTCGTGGAAAACTGAAGCCTGACGCGCGGATTGATCTTCATGGAATGACGATAGCGCAGGCGCATCCGGCGTTGACAGGGTTTATCCTGCGATCCGCGAGCGCTGGGCATCGGTTGGTTCTGGTGATTACGGGCAAGGGCAAAGATCGCGACGATGGTGGGCCGATCCCGACGAAGTTCGGTGTGTTGCGTCATCAGGTGCCGCAATGGCTTTCCATGGCTCCACTTGGTGGATTGGTGTTGCAAGTCAGCCAAAGCCACATCCGCCACGGCGGTCAGGGTGCCTATTACGTCTACCTACGCCGCACCCGTTGAACGGCGCACGACGGCAGCGGGATAAAGCAACAAAAGGGCTGCAATGCTGAACACAGCTGCATAGCCCAGCATCTGGTTCTCATAACCGACACCGTTATCGATCAACCACCCGCTGAGGCCCGGCCCGATGGCGGACCCAAGCACCATCAGGGCCGTGGTTGCCGCTTTGATCGATCCTAAATTCAGCGTGCCATAAAATTCTGCCCAGCAGGCGTTCAGCAATGTTGCTTGTCCGCCGCCCGACGCACCCATCAAGACCACGGCAAGTGCGGTCCAGCCAAGGCTGGGCGCGTACCAGTGCAGAATGAAGGCGAGGATGTAAGGGATCAGGTAGAAGGGCAGCAACTTCACCGCGCCGACCCGATCCACAAGCCAGCCAAAAACGATGGTCGAGACAAAGAGCGTGGCTGTCCCCAATGGAAATACGGCGACAAGCGACAGATGCGACCAGCCTTTGATCTCCGCAAAGTGAACCTGATGGAACCAGAACGCCGTGCCGAACCCAGAGAATGACATCACGGCCGGGGCCATGGCCCAGAACAGCGGATGACGCAGGGCCTGCGCGCGGGTCCAGTGTTTATCGTATAGTCCGGTGGATTGGTCTTGTTCAGCGACGGATTGGGGGGTCCGTTCCAGCCGTAAGAGGCGATACAGGACGGGCGCCATCGCGAGGCAAAACAACGCACAGCCAACCCAAATATAGTGCCAGTCAATGCGGGACTTGAGCCAGACGAGGAACAACGGCAACGTCGCCTCACCCAACATGAACCCCATGGCCGCCACGGCCAGCGCACGGCCACGGGCGGCCACAAACCAGCGTGACATGGCGACGGTTGCAACTTGGGTTGTCATGCCTTGACCAAAGAAGCGCAGGAAAAACACGACCAGTGGCAGCAAGGCAGCGATGGGGTTAAACGCCATCAACACGCAGGACACGCCCAGCAGCAGGATGACGGTGATGCCAAGTTGACGGACGCGAAACCGGTCTGCCAGCCCGCCAGCAAAGACCATCACCGCCGCTGATGCCATGGTGCCGACCATGTAAATCAGGCCCCAGTCGCCGTTGGACAATCCGTAGCTTTCACGGATCTCACCACCAAAGATCGAGATGAAGAACGTCTGCCCGAAACTGGACAGGAACGACAACAGCGCGCCCGTCGCAAGAAAAGGCGCGTTTTCGCGGATAAAGGAAAGATAGCCGGTGGATTGGGTCATTGAGCCTGTATCCACCCAATGACCCGAAACGAAAAGTGCTAAAGCACGTAGCGGCTTATGTCGGTAGAGCGGGAAAGTTCGCCCAAGTGCTCTTCGACGAAGGCTGCGTTCACTTCGATCACGTCACCGCCACGGTCCGGCGCGTTGAACGACAGGTCTTCGAACACACGTTCCATCACGGTGTACAGACGTCGTGCGCCGATGTTTTCCACGGATTCGTTCACCTCTGCCGCGATCCGCGCCAGTGCCTTGATGCCATCTTCGGCAAAGGAAACGGTCACATCTTCCGTGCCCATCAACGCGGTGTACTGACGGGTTAGCGCATTGTCGGTTTCCGTCAGAATACGCACGAAATCGTCTTCCGTCAGGGCGCGCAATTCGACGCGGATTGGCAGGCGACCCTGCAATTCGGGCAAAAGGTCAGACGGTTTAGCGATGTGAAACGCGCCGGATGCGATGAACAGGATGTGGTCGGTCTTGACCGATCCATGTTTGGTGCTGACGGTGGTGCCTTCGATCAGCGGCAGCAAATCGCGCTGCACGCCTTCGCGGGACACGTCGGCACCACGCGCATCAGAATTGCGGCAGACCTTGTCGATTTCATCAAGGAAAACGATGCCGTTTTGCTCAACCGCTTCAAGGGCTTGCTTGGTGATGGCGTCGTCGTCGAGCAATTTGTCGGCCTCGTCCGCAATCAGCAGTTCGTAGCTGTTGGCGACGGTGACTTTCTTTTTGACAGTGCGCCCGCCAAACGCTTTTCCGAAGATTGATCCAAGATCCATGCCGCCGGGCATCTGGCCGGGCTGACCGGGGATTTCCATGCCGCCCAACGGGTTGGAGGTGTCAGTGAGTTCCAGCTCGATGATGGTGTTGTCCAGTTCACCCGTCTTTAGCTTTTTGCGGAACATCTCGCGGGTGCCTTCACGGGCGTCGGCCCCCGCGATGGCATCAATAACGCGGGCCTCGGCGGCCTCATGGGCACGTTGTTTCACGTCTTCGCGCATGTAATCGCGGGTTTCGACGATGGCGGCTTCGACCAGATCGCGGATGATCTGTTCCACGTCGCGGCCCACATAGCCGACTTCGGTGAATTTGGTCGCTTCTACCTTGATGAACGGCGCACGGGCGAGTTTGGCCAAACGGCGCGAGATTTCCGTTTTTCCGACGCCGGTCGGCCCGATCATCAGGATGTTCTTGGGGTACACTTCGTCGCGCAGATCGTCACCCAATTGCTTACGGCGCCAGCGGTTGCGCAAGGCCACCGACACGGCGCGCTTGGCGTCCTTCTGGCCGATGATGAACCGGTCCAGTTCGGATACGATTTCGCGCGGTGTCAGGTCGGTCATAGTGTTCTCCGTCGGTTCTTGTCCCTACCTAAGGGCCGTTCACGGAAACGCAACGCCAGTCACAACTGCGTTGAGGGGGTTGGCCGGACAAGGAGCTGCGACGCAGTGTGACCGGACACAATCTGGAGCGTCCCGATGAACCGTAGAACTTTTCTTTCCGTTACCGGCGCAGGCTTGATCACGGCCTCTGC
>ERZ651776.3530-NODE-3530-length-15504-cov-5.220004_pt1 | contig 15504 bp, 16 predicted proteins | sample MGYA00514761_ERZ651776 | MGnify/ENA metagenome assembly ERZ651776 | reverse complement strand
CCCCCCCCCCCCCGCGGATTATCCGTCGTTAAAAATCAGTCACACCATTTATTTCTTCATTAGCAAAAAAGTCCTTTAGTACCTTTGTCGAGCTTCGCGAATGCACTCTTTTCTCCAACCGGGAAGGTCGACGGGGTGGCTGACTTCGCTAGCTTCGCCATCCTCCATCCAAACCTTAATCGTCTTGTCGGCTTCGCACGTAATGAGGCGAGTTCCAGTAATGTCGAATTCAGATGCAAAAATTCCCCTCTCAGCCTCGAGACTGCCCGGCTGTACAATGGTCTCGGCCTTCTGAAAGTTGTAGCCAGTTTGGTAATCCCAGAAGCGCATCGACCCATCGTCTCCGCAGCTGACGAGTACACCATCATCGTTGCAGCACATTGAGTTCACGACGCCATTGTGGCCATTGAAATTTTGAATGAAACGACCGTCAGAAGTTTGCCATTTCTTCAAAGAGTTGGTGCTCCCAGAGACAAAGGAGAACTCGCGGGGGTGAGAGGCCATCGCCCTCACACTTTTTTTATGGTGGGTGAGCGTCGTCATTACTTTACCAGCCGCAAGATCCCAAAGCTTTATTTTCGCGTCGTGGCTTCCAGTAATGACCTGGGGATCAACATTGTTGGTCAAAATACTCGCCACAGTTCCTTCGTGCCCACCGAGACAGTGGATCTGCTCCTTCGTTCGGATGTCCCACACGCGACACACGGCATCGCGCCCTCCTGTCATTAACACATCGATAGTCGGGTGCAATTTCAGGCTGAAGACGCCAGAGAGATGTCCGTGGTACTGCCGAATACATTTGTTATACTCCAGATCCCAGCATTTCACCATTTTGTCCTCACCGCAGCTGAAGAGGTAAGGATGCCGGTCACTGATTGCTAGTCCTCTCACGGCATTGATGTGCCCCGTTAGGGTCAACTTGAGGGCATCTTGAGACGCCACACTTGCCTTAGCGAAATCCCACACCTTAATAGTTCTGTCAGCGCTACCAGTTACAAAATATTCGTTCGCTGGGTCGAATGCAATCGATCTGACCCAACCCAAGTGACCCGAAATAACACTCTTCAGCTTCCAGGGAGCGTGCCACTTTGGCGTTGGTATCTCCAGCGCCTGAGCGGTCCGTTTCACAATTGCAGTCTTGCTGGCTGTCTCCTCTTTCTTGTCAACGTTTCGCTGACCCGGGAGGAGCGAAGCATTCTCCGGGCGGCCCTCCTCGCCTCGAGATACTGACACGAGCGCATTGGACGTTTGTTGTTGAGATTTTGTGTCAATTATTGTGTCCAGGGCAGCCTTTGTACTGTTGTTTTCGCCATTATTTGACTTGTTGGATTGTTGTTCGCTTACGCTCACAGCAGGGTAGCGGGACGCAACCTTCGCGGTAACCAATAGTCGCGTAATTTTTTGGGGAACTGGAGGGGGAAAGGATGGGGACGAAAAAACCGCTCTTGAGCGTTTTAAGCTGTTCAGAGAATCATACGAGGGAAGGTCCATTGAGGGACAGAGGGGCGCGGGGTGCTCCCTCAATACCTAATGGGCTTAAAAGTCAAACGATGATTGGAATGGAGGACTGGGAGGGAGGACGATTTGGTAAAAAAAAAACAGACTGTGGAGAGGAGGTTCCTGGGTGGGGGGGGCAATGATCGTCGTGAGATGACAATAAAAAATAAAAGGCAAAATCTCTCCACCAGAACTTTATTTCATCATACCTCTTCAAGTATTGCCTGGCCTGGCGCTCCAGCCCACAGCAAGCACAAGCATACCTGATTTAGTCCCTGCTGGATGGTGAAATCAAAGAAGAGAAAGAGAGAATTACAGGCCACCACACTACAAGCATGCAGTGGACCATGGGGGCACGTTAACATTAGTAACGATGGGAGAGGGTATGTTAACTTCATTGAAGACGACTCAGAAGTCGGCAAAATCGTAGCTCAATTGAAGCAATCATTGCCAACCAGGAAAAGACAAAGCAGCGACAGTAATAGCAATAGCAACACTAGCAATGATACGAGCAGGAACATTGGAAAAATAAAAATCGGCACCAACAGTGTAACCCGACACCTCCAAAAAACAGACCCCAAGACAATAAAACTCGTCGTTCTGACCACGCACCGCACCACAGACATTTTGACCACTCACATCCCACCCCTTTGCATTCGCAAATGTGTCCCCCTATTAGTGTTGAGGTCCCCCCCTTCAAGCACGCTGCTCGCGCCAATTTTCAACATTGGAAAGTGCGCAGGATTTTGCGTCGTCTCCGATGCCACCGGCGATTTGTGTGACGACGAAATTGACGGTTTTGTTAACTGGGTTCTCAAAAGTGTGTTCAAGTAGAATCAAGTAGAACCTCCCCCCCAACCCCAAATGCCACCGGCGATTTGTTGTGACAACGAAATTGACGGTTTGTTAACTGGGTTCTCAGAAGAGTTGTCTTCAAGTGGAATCAAGTAGAACCTCCCCCCCAACCCCAAGGGCATGAAACGTAGACTAAAATAGAAAAACAAACGGGTGCTCGCGGCTATTGCCGAAACAACTCTCACTTTTAACCTTTCATTTCGTCGTCACTCTCTGTCTCGTCACCACCTGCTACTGCGACAGCTATCGGGATAGTGGAGGTAGTGGGTTTTGGCGCAATTGCTGAATTCTCCAATTTCTCTTCAACTTTCATAGCATCCTGAGCAGCTTGCTGAACATCCTGAGCAGCTTGCTGAACATCCTGAGCAGCTTGCTGAACATCCTGGGCTTGCTGAACATCCTTAGTTTCTTCCTTGACCTCCTTCTCCTTCTCCTTCTCCTTCTCCTTCCTCCTTTTCTTCTTGTCCAATACCTTCCAAACCTGCCGCTTTCCCTCCCTCTCTGCTTCTTCCTCCGCCTTTCGCTTCATATTTTCATAAAACAAAATTTCCCTCTTTAGTAGCTCCACCCTCTTGGAACTGGAGGTCTCCCTATCTCTCTGGCGCTTCAAGTCCCCTGCGTATGTCATCTGCTCCCTCCCCTCCTTGTCCGTGCGGCAGACCCCACTGAAAGCGCAGCTCATCCCCAACAGTCCCCCACTTCCGCTGCCAGTAGTAAACGGATTATGACCGAAGGCAGCGACCTTCCCCATCTCTAACTTGGCAAGTTCAATGGCGTACGTATTCACCTTCTCAAGAGCTCGCCTCTTCTTGGCGTGGATCGTCAATGACCGAGAAGACGAGCCCTGGGTTGCGCTGCGGGAAGATGCCGTTTTATGGCTTATATTAGCCGAACTGCCGCTGTGCGTCGACGATACTGAGTGGTTAGCTAGCTTTCAGCTTTCAGGACAGGACACGATCTTTCAGGACAGGACACGATCGCGGAAAAGGCGTGTCCAGGGAAAAGGTTGGGAAAAGGTTAACACTGTAACTCTGTAACACTGTGCACTCTCACCTCAATATCTTCTTGGGACGTTTCGCTCGCTGGCTCGCTGGGAGCTTCAATTTGCTCGACGGCGACATCGTAGCGATCGCCATATCGTTGTTCGTCGGCGCAGAATTTCCCAACGTGATGACCTTGCTGTCGAAGTTGTTGATCTGGTGGCCGTTTGTCGCCAGCAGAAAGAGTCCCATCTCATCGCCCACTTCCGCCGTCTTGTTGATCAGGGGGTTGTTGTTCTTGATGTTCGTTTCCTCCTGCTCCTTTCCGATTTGGGCAACCTCCAAGAATGCATTCGCCGCCGCCGCCGCCGCAGAGGTAGGCGCTTCACTCCCCTCCTCCTCGATCACTTCTGCATCTCCGCAGGTATCTTCGACCCTCCGCCAGTGAATATCCTCATTGATCAGGATGCCCTCGCTCCTGGCGGTCGCCAAATGGGCCGAGATCTTCCCCACGTCCCCCTTGCTGCACCTCACCTTCCGGGGTCGGCCAGTTTTGGCCACTTCCAGCTTGTAGTTTGGGTCGAAAAATCCCTCTTGGCCCGCCTCAATTGGAACAAAGGGCTGGTCCAGAACATCATCGCCCTTGACGTAGCAGACTTCGTGCTGCTGGAGGAACTCAACGAGCCAAAATACGTCTCCCCCGATCCCCTTGTCCAAAAAGGCTTCCTTTTCCTTTCGCTGCTTCTCCAGCGCGTTCATGGTCAGGTACGGGATTCGGCGCGGGTTGACTTTCGAGAGAAGGTGGTTCTCAAATGGACTGGTCTGGGGTATCGGATCGAACTTCGAGATCCCTCCAATGACCATGGTTGTCCAGAACGGTCTTGATTTGTTCTCCCTCGCGTACGACACGCCCTGGGGGGTGATCCAGAACGGACTGACGTCCGAGCCCCTCGTTTGGAATTCGTACATTGGCAGACTGATGACGCTCAGTGCGTGATCGAATACCCCTCCCAGCGCACTCGCACTCGCACTGTCGCCGTCGCCGTCGCCAGCGGATATACTCGTCAACTTCCCTCGCAGCGAAGAGAACGTCAGGTCGATCATCGCAGCGCCCTTCTTCGCCGCCTTTGCACTCTCGACCATCGTCGTCAGTTCATCAGCCAACGCTCTCACTGATGCCTGCAAGGTTTCTTTTCCGGTCCAATTGACGCGAGGCCTCGAGCCCTCTTTCCGAAATATCGCAATCCCCCCCTCGGAAAGGTCGCGGTCGCCGTAGCAGCCGGAATCCTTGGTAAAATCGCCAGTATCCGCAATATCACGGAGGATTCCCGCAGTCTGGGCAGCAAACTTAACGCTCAGTGCAAACTCTCCCAGGGCGACAAAACGATCCGCACGGGTGTAGCCTAGATAGGCGTCGAGAGAAGCTTTCCAAGCAGCGTCGCGCGGCCCCAAATCACCAGATGAAACCATTTCCCCGATGTACTCTGCGTAAAGTTCGTTGAAATAATCGAGGATGTGACGGCCAATATTGAGGAGAACGTAGCCCCCATTGTTGTGCTGATTGTACAGGGCTGCATTGTAGAGCATTTTGTAGACCCAGGTGCGCAGGGTCGAGGGAGAGATTGGCGTAGCTACTTTTTCTGGGGCGTCGTTTTTGGCGTCGTTTTTGGCAGAAGCATTATTGCTTTTATTATTATTCGCAAAGACCTTGTGACAAATCTGAGGGAGCATAATCAAGTCATTTGCAGGGATCAGATTGTAGTACTGCTGTGGCCAGTATGGCTCCACAAAATCAGCGACCGGGCCAGCAAGATTCAGAGCGTCCAGCAGGGAGGGCAGGGTCTTCTCCAGGTGCGGAAGGTGGTCATGAGGTGGAAAAGGTGGGAGGGTTGGAGGGGGAAGGTTCGATGTTCTTGACTGGGAAGCAATTTGCGGGGGAGCAGCCAACATTGGAGTAGATACCGAGGGGTCAGCGAAAGGGGTCGGCTCAGAAAACTGGAGAGTAGCAGACATGGCAACCGACCAGAGGGTGTCGAGGTGGGGGGGAAACTTTCGTGGCTTCTTTTTCAGCCTGCCTTCGACGAGAATGTCAGGCGGCACGGGTAGCTGATTGAAGAACCCTACAGTACAGTACGTGTGCGTGTGTCACTATGCTTTGCCCACCCTACAAAAATAATATTGTGTGTGTGTCGTGTGCGATTTTTATAGAAACGTTGGGTTGTTATTTGGCTGGGAAAATTTTCTCCATATTTTGTACTTGCGGATCGCCTTGGGGGGTTGTTTCAATCCAGAAGCTCTTAGAAAAACGGCTGCTGTTTTGTTCCCTGGAAAATGTCGAACATCGTATTCTCCAGATCTGTGAATCACCGGCTGATTGCCTTAGCTCGATCTGCGACCGCTCACCGGCAGGTTGCCTTGGGTCGTGCCTTAGCTCGACCTGCGACCGCTCACCGGCTGATTGCCTTGGGTCGCTTTTCGTCAACGTCAGCCTCCCTCCCTCCACGATCTTCATCACCAATTCGCGCAGCAATGCAAGAAGCCGCCCGTGACCTGAAATTTGATCAACACCAGGAGGTCGCGCTAGATCATTTTGAGTCCTTGCGAAATTCACTGACATCCTCGGACGATGTAAGAAAGAGTATAAGGGGTTTGTACGTTTACGGTGGAACTGGTTGTGGCAAGACACTGATGATGAATTCTTTTCACTCCTCTCTCGAGAGTGGTGTCAAGTCTCAAAACATCCATTTCAGCACTTTTCTTGCAGGTGTTAATAGGCGTCTCCACGATTATCAGACAGATCGGGAGAAGAAGATAAAGGAGGGGACTTTGAAAAGGTTTCTTCCCAAAATTCATGAAGATATTGGGGGAACCGCGGACTCAAGCACTGAATCATCTGTGTCGTTTTTTGGAATAAAAATCGTTTTGAATTCGGGTGATGGTTTCTATAAGTCTTTTGACAAGGTACGTGAGCTCTCTGCGTCTACATCTACATGTCGTCCCTTTTTTTTCTTCTAACCGCCGTTTGTACTACTTTTGGTGCGTAGGATTCGGAAGATCCCATCCCTATTATCGCAAAGGGCATAGCGAAGGAGACTCGGCTTTTATGCCTGGATGAGGTTGAGGTGACAGACGTTGCTGATGCTTTCCTCGTCGCAAAACTGCTGAAATCTTTATTTGAGGAGGATATCGTCATCGTATGCACGTCCAATAATCCTCCCGAGAACTTGTACAAAGAGGGTCTGAATCGGGAAGTTTTCTTGCCGGTCATAGCCGAAATCGAGAAAAATACGGTAGTGGTAAGCATGGAGGACTCGTCGACCGATTATCGGCTGTTGAAGTCAACTCGACGCCCCCCCCAAGGGGGCGGTGAAGATTTCATCCAGACACTGTACAGCGGAGATTCTGCACGAGAACTATTTGATAAGGCCTTTCAAGCGAACGTCGAAAGATCTATGCACAAGGGGTGGAAGGCTACTAGCAGTGTTGTTTCCAAGGGAACGAGGGCAATAAGTATCCCGCTCAGCTGCAAGAAGAGCCGGACCTGTAAATTCGATTTTAAGGAGCTCTGCGGGGCTGATTTTGGGAACAAGGAATTCGAGATGATTTTCGAAGAGTACGACACAGTTTTTCTTGGGGGGATCAAGAATTTCAATTCTGGGGGGGCTACAGTAGATCAGCTGCGGCGTTTCATATTGTTCATAGACCGGGCCTATATGGAAAAGAAATTGGTAATATTTGAGACTTCCCACGGTCTTCACAAGCTGTGGGAGCCAAGGCTGGGAATAAGTAGTACCAATTCGACGAACAAATTGGGCGACATCATTGGCACTGCAGAGTTTGTTCCAATAGATTCCTTCACAACATTTGCATTGGACAGGTGCATATCGCGGATGCTCGAGATGACATCTATAGATTGGGACGCAAGCAAGAAGTGAATGGGAGATTTATAAATATATTAGAAACCTTGTGCAAGCGGTAGAATTTGGCACGCACGCAGATCCCCGCCTGACTGCCACTGCAGTTTTTTTCCACAGTAAACATCATCATTATTATTTCAATACAACAGCATTACGATTTACACGGGTTCCCCCCGCCGCTCACTACTGCGTCGCAAATTTCAGTACTGACGTCAGTTGCGCAAGCAGGAAAGTTAATGTCCTGGTAGTAATCGAGAGTTAACTGGAGGTCTGCCACATTCAAAACAAAACTTCCACTGCAACCAAGACACACGTAATGGTCAGAAAGACCCTTTTTGGCTACCCCGTTCGCAAAAACAGGAGTCGACAAAAAATAATACATGCATACATACATACGAGGGTAGGAAGGAAGCGAGATTACCAGGAAAGAGGTGTTAGAGGGTTTGTTTGGTTCCACTAAAAAGTAACACTCGTCACCATCTCACCTATCTCTTCAAGAACATCACGCTCGTCACTCCCATTCCTATAGTAGTCCATTCCGATCTTATCAGACTTAATGATGGTATTCCCTGGGATGCCCAACGAGACATCGCTATCGATATGGGCGAAGGCGTAGTCAAATGCTAACACGTCTACTTTCAAGTGCGTCACGGTGACAAGTGCGCTGATAGGATTGCTGAAGCCGATAGCTGCTTCGGAATGAACCTCCTTGTTAGGTATGAGCATCTCAATGAGAACCTCAGCAAGATTGGCGTAGCTGTAGGCATATGCAGCAAAATCGACATGATCCTGCTGCAAGGTCGCAGCAACTGTGGTGCCCTTCATTCCACCCTCAAACAAAATGTTATCGCTGGCCGGGTATGATACGGATCCCGCGTCGTAAGCAATATCGTCAATTTCGGCGATAAGTGGTACTGGCTTTCCAACAAAATAATCACTCATTGCGGCATTGCAATCATCGATTGAATCCGGTATCATGGGGCCTGTTAAATGAGCGGCATTGTCTCCCGGCACAAGACTCAAATCATGGGCACGGACGTAGCCGACGACAGAGCCAGTCGACGCAATTTTTATTTTCATCGATATGGTTCCTATCGGGTCAATGGTGACCATCGCGGGGTTGAAGATAGTCACATCGGCTTCGAAGTAAGGGTGAGACGAGTCCGTGGGCGTAGTCACGTCGAATGTATTGATAGTCATCTGCTTCAAACCCTGAAATCCTTGCATAACAACATCCTTTTCCATTTTAATCCCGCTATATCCAAGGGAATGTGTGAGGTGTGTGAGGTGTGTGAGGTGTGTGAGGTGTGTGAGGTGTGTGAGGTGTGTGAGGTGTGTGAGGGGGGTAAGAAGACAAGAGGCGAAGACCAATAGACCGAGAGGAAAGAAGAAAAAAAGGGTTAGACAGGCGTAATAGTTCAACAGAGTTAGAAAAGCGGCGCGCACAGAAAGGTGGCACACGTAGCATTTGCAAGAGAAGCTCTTGTTCTCGTTGTCAATCAATCAATCAATCAATCAGCGCATAGAGGAAGGCGGTAGGCATCAATCAAACTGCCCTTGAGCTGTTGTTATGGTAGTGGACCAATCTCCCTCTGAAGCTCGCTCGCACCTGTAGGAAACCTTCCCAATTACGGGGAATTCTACCTCCACAGTCGGAAGGCCGGAAACGTGCCAGGTAATATCGTCACTCATCACGAGGTCGTGAGCAAAGTAATTCCAACCTGTGAGTTCAGCATCATGCAGCGTAAAGGTTGCAGAGGGGTTGATGGCTTTTTCTTTGTCCCCCTTATTCAGGTGAATGGCAGGAAGCGTGGCGTATCCGACGACAACATCGTCGTATGTGAACGTTAATTCGACATCTTGAATAGTCACAGCAAGGGGTGCTTCGCATGTGACAACAATTTCAGCATAAAGGTCGAATGTCGAACCATCATCAGCGGGGTTGGTGACATTAGTCTGTCCAAAAGTTATACTAGAGTCATCGATAGCACTCTGTACAGTGCCCGGCACCACAGTCTTAATAACGATTGCGCCAGCAACGCTTACAATAAAGACAAGCAGCAGACTTGCTATTGACACTTTTTTCACGACTGGGTGTCGTTCGAAGAAGCCGCCCTCATCGATCTCCATCACGGCTCCTCGCCCCCCTCCTTCAAAAGATGTCTCATTGTGAGCCTCAATGACGGGTTCTTGCCCCCCCCTAAAAGAGAGATATAGGTAGACGCGACAGCAACCAGGATTATATCGCACAAGGAGCATCAAGAGTTGTTAGAGTTAGAGTTAGCCAACCTAAGAGAGTGAAAAAAATTGATAGATAAAAAAAAAATTCTCAGAGCTTTCATTCTCGTCCATACCGCCATGTACTATATAAACTTACCTCTGTTTGCCCCCTCCCCTTTTCTTCTTCATCTTGTTACCCTTGTTACTGCCCAAGAACGTTGACGAATACAACCCATTCTCCTCCTGATTGTTCAGCTCCCCTACATCTTGCAACTCACCAGATCCATCTCTTGACAGTAGCGGTTTATTGTCCATACCTGGTTAGGTATTTTAATTGTTTGTCGTAAACAATGAAAAGAAGCTGGTGTGATAAAAAAGCTGCGAACAGATTTGGACAGATCCAGAATAATTTCAAGAATCAAGAATGGCGAAGAATCCCGAAAGATCGCGCCGCTGGAGTTGGGGCTTTGAGCTGTAGTTAGTACACAGCAGTATTGTGGTTAAAAGGAAAAACTTAAACATCCTGTATTTCCTTTCTCAACTCGGCGGACTACATCGCGTCCGAGCGTGGGTTTTTTTAATCGCATCCATACCACTGAGCACACTTCCAAATTTACCTTTTTACCCAGGGCAGACGGGTACAACTTACCCCCCTCCCCTTTCTGAACTCAGTAACCTTGACTTGATACCTTGAGCCAAGAAGCTAACAATAACGAAGAAAAATGCCGATGACTGTAAATCCAGAAGGGATAAGTCCCCAGAGGACATCCAATAGCCTCATGGCTAGGGCTCGTGACCGAGCATCTTCGATACAAGTTCGCTCTAGTGTCGATCTTTCGAAGATTGATAAGGCACCACTTACCGCAGAGGAGCTTTACGCGAACGGCCTACGGCAGCTCAAGGTCGGTACTCCCTACTTTTTTGACAATGATGATGACGAAAAATACCACAAGCTACTGAAGAAAAATGATGAAATTTTCGCAAACCGAATGTCTGGATCAACGAAATGGTCGCACATTGCCGACGCAGCTAATTCAGAAGTATCTCCGAATAAATTGGATCCTAATAACAAAGGATGGGGAGATGACTATCGCAACGAGGATGAGCCCGATAATGATCTCCCCCCAGAGGTATCGCGGTCGCCTAAGGGTCACCAGACTGTTCCTATGTCTCCAGGCAAAAGTTCTCCAGGCCGAAGAAGTTCTAAAGAGTTGTCTTTTTCAGCGAGAAGATTATCTACAAATTCATCTTTTACAGGGAGACCCGGTCAAATCACGCCGCAGTTATCCAAGGCCCAGCAACGGGACCTACAGCGGGCAATGGACATGGCATTATACGGACAGGACCCGTTTGATACAATAATAAAAAACGTGAAAGCAGCGAAGCAAGCAAAGCGGAGAAAGCCCGGCCTAAAAGGTACTCTTGCATTCTATTTGGAGAAGATACCTGTAAAGAGTCCCAACAGCCGGGTAAGGCAGACTTGGGATGCCATTTCCATCCTCTTCTCTCTCTACTCTGTTTACATTGCCATGTTCGACATCGCATTCTTGGAAGACCACGATTTGCCACTGAGGTAAGTGAAAATATAACGGCGACGGCGACGTCGAGATGAAAAAAACTGGCGAGATTACAAGCGAAATGCGACGCATACCTTCTTTGATTTTGTCTATTGACCTCAATCCCTTTTCTCCATGTCATATTATTTATCTCCATCGCAGAGACCAGAATCCTTTCATCGGTGCTCTGGAAACTCTCGTTGAGATCTTCTTCTGGTTTGATCTCATTTTTAATTTTTTTACTGCTCAGTTTGACTCTGATGGGGACCTCATCACGTCCCGCATGGAGATCGCGAAGATTTACGTTAATGGCTACTTTTGGATCGACTTTCTATCGAACTTACCGATTCAAGGCTTATGGCGTCTAGTTCGAACTCTCCGTCTCCTTCGACTTCCTCGAGTCTTCATCCGTTGGGCTTTCCTTGGCTACAGTTGGAAGTTTCTCAACATATTAAAGCTGACAATCACCATCACGACTTCTGGCCATCTTGTTGCCTGCATGTTTTACATGGTCGCACGAATTGAAAACCACGCCTCAGACAACTGGACCAACGTCGACGGTCTCTATGGCGACAGCGAATACAGAGATTGCGTGTCCAATAAAGAACTTGACGATTCACTGGAGTGCGAGGAGCCAACGATGCAGGCGACTCGCACGCACCATTACGTTTCGGCTCTTTATTTTGCCTATGCTACGCTGACCACAGTAGGTTACGGCGATATCAATGCGAAGACTCCTGGAGAACGCTCTGTTGCCCTCATTGCGCTTGTGCTTGGTTCAGCTGTTTTTGCTGGAGTTGTCGGTACCATGTCACAGCTGATGGAAGGCATGGACGAGATTGAAGAGATCAAGATTATCAAGCTGAAGCAGGTGCAGTACTTCATCAAAACGAACCACTTTCCGACAGACATACGAGTTAGGATACGCAAATTTTTTGATTTGAAGGTGCAACAAATGAGGAGAGAATTTGACATCCTGCATGAGCTGCCGCATCAACTCCGGAATGACTGTTTATCCCACATCTACAGTACGCAACTTGAGCTGACGCCCTTCCTCCGAGACTGTGATGCGGTATCAAGGGCCGCATTCTGCTCAGCTTTGACCCCGCAAGTGATTGGAAGCAAGGATTACCTCGTCGTACAAGGCCAGGTCATGGATCGTTTTTATATTGTAACGACAGGTCTCGTGGAAGTTATCAATAATAGAGGGATGATATGCCGCTCTATCGGCGTCGGATGCTTCTTCAACGAAAAGTGCGTTTTTTTTGAGAACGAACCGTCTGCTGTCAGCTACCGCTCAAAGGGTGATGTTGAGGTTCTCACAATTCACCGAGATGACCTCCTTCACATCCTCGATAGCTATCCAATTTTTACATCAGAGTTTGTCTTTGCTTGCAAGAAGAGGGAGGAACTGAAGCAAGAAAAGATGGATGGGGCATCCAAATACACGGTCTTCAAAAACAAAAATTCGGAGATCATGTTTCGCCCTGCTACTCCACCTCCCGGAGTTGATTGGAATAGTGATGACTTATCTCGTGAAAAGCCTCCTACCTTCTCAGAGATCTATCTCTCCAACGATGGAAGCAAGGGAAATCAGCAGAATGCAGCAAATACCACGCTCGAAAACATCGATGAGAAAACAGAAAAGAACGAAAATGAGAAATTAATAATTCGAGCAGCGATGAATGGACCACCTGTCAGCACCAGAAAACACGAGGAAGAATTGCTGACGAAAATGCAAAGTCAAATGACTACGCTGACTACGATGCAGGAAGAAAGCAGGGCGAGACTAGCCAGCCTTGAAGATCTCATAGGAAACATCTCGGCCACTCTGGACAGCTCCATGTCGAAGCAAGCAGCAAGACAAGACAGCGGCGATAAAGTTTCCAATGCGAGCGAAACAGCGGAAGGAGAGTGAACATTAACATTACTTATTACTTACTGGCTGGCTAACAACAAGCGCAAACAAAAGTGACCGTGAGGAACAATGGCATTTCTTGTACATAATTTATTTATTGCTGTACAATTTTGACCCAGACTCCTTCTTCTTCAGATTTTTTTTTTTTTTTTTTAATGCCCGCTTGAGCGTAAATTACCTGGGGGGATCACGGAAATGTGTTTTAGCAGTAAATGTATTTGTAAGCTCTTAAAAGATAAATAAGTTGTCCATCAAGAAGGAGAATTTAGAATTTCGAAAATCTCTGAAAGAGCCTCCACAGCGAAAATTAATTGTCATAAATCATCCGCGCTGCGATCAGACTACAGATCATCAAGGGATTTTGTTCTTGCCTCTGTGAATGTTTTAGAGAGGAGGTTATGGAGGATGCATTTCTGAAAAGTATGACATTCGGTAATGGCGGATGTTGCTGTGATGAATGTGAGACGATAGCGTCCCTTCGAGTGAAGAAGAGAGTGCTGCTGTCTGATAATTCTCGTGACAACTGCAAAACTGACTGGTCAGTCATATCTCCAAACCAATATATCCCACCTCCGGGGCCGCCGGGGGTAATTCGAAAATTAATTTACTCTTCTGGCAACACCAAAGACGGAGTATTCATAAGCAGACTCACCTTACTTTCTGGGGGGAGACAAATTCGGGAAAGTAAATCCGGGGGTGATAGGATTGTATTTATCAAGGATATGAAAGTCAGCGATACCCACCAACAGACACACAAAGAACCTGCATGTGTTTTTGTCATAGATGATGATGAGAGGAGAGGGCTGCGTCAAGTTAAAGCGAGGAAGGGAGAAATTATTTGGATCCATGGTGGTGAGAGCAGAGGTGAAATTCAATTTGGATTCGGTTTGGGGAAGGAGAAAGAGAAGAAGATATTTATCACTGAGAAAGAGGAGGGGGAGAAGGAGAGAGACAGAAAACGCATGAAAATCGAAGTCGAACCAACTGTTTCTGGATGGGCGACAGCCATTGTTGTGAAAATCTTTGGTAATGGTGTTGGGGAGAAGAATGCCTTCGTTAGCCTGGTCACAAAATTACGTTCAGAATCGTTGGAGGAAAAGGAATCAAGGATACGAAACGTCGGCGGTGCTCAGGACTCCGAGGCAGTTAGGACTGTCGAGGAGTTTGTTGAGAATTTCATTAAGTAGGTGGTCAAGAGCCGTGAAAAAGAAAGAATTATTAAAGAAATGCCAAATTTATTGACGTTGATGCAAGCAATTCCCCTCCTTCAGCCAGAAAGGGGACATGATCCGGAAGCAATCGAGAATTCAAGGAGGGGTTAGGGTTATGGGGAGGGGCCCAAGCTCCTCGGAGTTCAGGTTATTATGAGAAAATGCTCACCAACGACAAAAAAGCTATACCCAGAATTAAGCGTCAGAATACCAAGCAGATTTAAGCGAGGGGAAGATGCTGAGGAGGATGGAAGTGAAGGGAAGTGATTATTTAAGACCCTTTGCAAGAATTCAAGAAGTGATTGCTGCCGTTGCTGCTACTGAAGCTACGAGTACGGTCGAATACAATGTGGCGAGGTCATAATGAGGTCATGGAGAGGTGATTCAGGAGGGGAAGGGCAATGAGCCGTCGTGAAATAAGTAGGTGATGTTTAAGGCTACCCACGTAGGTTTACTAGATCTCCTGATTGCCGACAAAAGGACATTGCAGACGATAACGAGAGCTCTATTGTTGTTAATGATGCACATTTGGCTATTTGAGATGTTTTTTGGTAGGGAAAACCGCCGTTCCTTCTTTCGACACTACCATTCGTGTAAACGCCCTTTATATAACACGTCCGTGATTGCGTCATTCATCATATCGTCCACAATACCGCAATTAACCCTCAACCGGTCATCTTCACCCAAAATATTGACGTCGTTGGAGATCCAGGAGCCCAAGAAATCGTCATTGACGAGGACGTTGAGAATATGCTACACTCTGGTGCCCTACGCGAACGATTGCAGGACCCATCACCCTCATCATCAGGGACCCCAATATCACAATCATCGGGGATATGAATCTTGGTTGGGGCGATCGAGAAGAAGCCCCCCTCATTTGGTGTAAATCACTCTTCCGCGTCGACCTCAAGGGATGTACTACACTCACGAAGCTGGGCGATTATGTGTTTTTTGGGTGCTCCTCCCTGACGAGCGTGGTACTCCCAGACGGGCTCACGCAGCTGGGCGATAATGTGTTTAACGTGTGCTCCTCCCTTACGAGCGTGTCGCTCCCAGACGGGCTCACGCAGCTGGGCAATGATGTGTTTCGCGGGTGCTCTTCCCTGACGAGCGTGTCGCTCCCGGACGGGCTCACGCAGCTGGGCAATGGTGTGTTTTACGGGTGCTCCTCCCTGACGAGCATCTCGCTCCCGGACGGGCTCACGCAGCTGGGCCTTAAAGTGTTTGACGGGTGCTCCTCCCTGACGAGCGCGGCAAATTCTGCTGGTTTTGACACAGTTGAGCTCTATCTTCGCGATCGCTACAAATGCGTCATTTTGCGAAAATTAGTCCTGCGCCTTTTAAGAAAAT
>ERZ651776.3528-NODE-3528-length-15506-cov-3.385184_pt1 | contig 15506 bp, 17 predicted proteins | sample MGYA00514761_ERZ651776 | MGnify/ENA metagenome assembly ERZ651776 | reverse complement strand
AAAACTAGTCCAGAAATACAATAATTGTTATTAACATATATTGCGTAGACATCCACTACAGCCTTGATGAGTTCTTTTTCATCAGAATAATTTAGGTTATTAAGATTTTTCTTTACTAGACCAAATAGGGATGAAGAATATTTATATGATAGAGCTTCGAGAATAGATTCATTACTTGGAAAAAATTTATAAATAGAGGGTCTTTTCATGCCGGATAGCCTGGCTATATCTTGTACAGTTAAATCATAATCATCTTGGTTTTTATAAATAAATTCTGCAGTTTTTAATACTGCTTCAAACCTTTTCCTACTTCTTTCTTGTTGGGGTTCAATAAAGCTATGATTTTTACTATTTGGCACAATAAGTTTTCTTTATGTATACACTATATCTATATATTAAGGTTTCCAACTAAAAGATAAATGCAATACAAGACTTATTTTCATCTATTGGCTGGCATGGCTATGTTGGAACTCGGAAATCTAGCTTCCTCTTTAGCGCCCTTTAATGTAAGCGCTGTATCGGTTGGGCTGAATGCTAATTCACAAGAAGCTGGATTGGTGGTTACGCTTGAACTTTTCTTCGCTGCGATTAGCTCCTTATATTTCGGTAACGCAGCTTATAAGGGTAGGGCACTTGGCTTGACTGGCAGTATCATTGTCATGGTTTGTTATTATTTATGCTCTGTATCCAGTGATGTTAATCAAATTACTTTTATAAAAGGTTTTTCGGGAATAGGTTGCGGCATGCTTATTGCCTCAGGTCATTCAATATTAGCCTCTTCGAAAGATCCCAATAGATCCTATGCACTGTTTACCCTTTTCGCATCACTAACCGCTGCGTTTCTTATATACATTTCTAGTACCTGGATAGAAGATGGAGGGCATAGTTATTATTTCTTTAATTTTATTTATGTCTACATAGCATTAACCTTGCTCTTTTTCTTTGCCCAAACATCCAATGAAAACGATGCGAATTTAGTTAGAGAACCCATTGCCAAGAAGTGGCTTTATTTCTTACTTATTACGGCGGTTCTTTTTTATGAAATCCCTTCCAGCGGTATGTGGGCGTTTATGGAAAGATTTGGAGTGGAATATATAGATTTGGGAGTGGCTGAAGTTGGGAGTGTTATATCCCTAGCCATTATTTTGAGTCTTCTTGGACCAGTATTTATAGGTATATTTGGAAATAAAATAAGAAGAAAAGAGACAATTTTATTATGTCTTTTAGTTTCCTCAGTTTGTGTTTATTCGATCTTTGGAATTCCTTCTTTTGATACTTTTTATTATGGCAACATCATTTGGAATATAGTTTTTGTCATTATGGTTATTCTTATTCTTGCTGCTGCGGCTGATATAGATCCTTCTGGTCGACTGGGAGCTTGGCTGAATGCTTGCATATTACTAAGCGCATCTTTAGCTCCTGCAGTTTTTGGTTGGATCATGCTTGAGAATGAAATGACCATTATCTACCCTTATTTAATCGTATTCCTAATTGTTGCAATGATCTGTATAGTCAGCACAAAGAAAGAACTTGAACCTGTTGATAAAGTATAATTTGAGCTATGAAATCACAAGAAAATTTAAATTTAGATAATTACTGGTTACCATTTACACCAAATAAAAAATTCAAAGCTAATCCGCGTCTTTTGACATCTGCAAAGGGCATGTACTACAAGACCGATGATGATAGAGAGGTTCTAGATGGAATTGCTGGTCTATGGTGCACGAATGCGGGGCATTGCCATCCAAAAATAGTAGAAGCAGTTCAAAATCAGGTAGCTGAACTTGATTATGCGACAGCTTTTAATATGTCTCATCCAAAAGCATTCGAGCTAGCAGAAAAAATTTCATCTCTAACTCCTGAAGGAATGGATAGGATATTTTATGGTAATTCTGGATCAGAGGCCGTTGAAACGGCCATGAAGGTTGCTCTTGCCTACCATGCTTCTAAGGGAGAGGGTCAAAGAACTAAATTTATAGGAAGAGAGAAAGGCTACCATGGTGTAAATTTTGGCGGTGTTTCCGTTGGTGGTTTAACCCCTAATAGAAAATCTTTTGGACCTTTGCTGCCCGGTATAGATCATATGCCTCATACTTGGGACGTTGAACATATGGCGTTCTCGAAAGGTCAGCCTGAATGGGGTCTTCATTTAGCAGATGAACTTGAAAAAATTCTTATGCTTCAAGACCCTTCAACAGTTGCTGCAGTAATTATTGAACCTGTAACAGGATCTGGAGGCGTAATCGTTCCTCCTAAAGGTTATTTAGAAAGAATAAGAGAGATATGCACAAAACATAATGTTTTGTTAATTTTTGATGAAGTCATTACAGGGTTTGGAAGACTGGGGTGCTGTTTCGCTGCCAATCGATTTAAGGTTAGACCAGATATGATAACCATGGCAAAAGGCCTGACTAGTGCGATGATACCTATGAGTGCTGTAGCTTTTGATAATTCAATTTATGATCAACTTATGGAAGGACCCGAAGCCATGATCGAATTGTTTCATGGATATACTTATTCAGGACATCCTGTGGCATGTGCTGCGGGCATAGCCACATTAGATGTATATGAAGAGGAAGGTTTATTTGATAAAGCAAAAGCAATGGAGCCTCATTTTGAAGATGCAATTCACTCTTTAAAAGGTTTGAATCAAGTTATAGACATCAGAAACATAGGTTTAATGGGCGCCATTCATTTTGGATCAGAAGGATTGCCAGCTACGGAGTTTGCTGCAAAAGTATTTCAACATTGTTATGACAATAATGTTTTAGTGAGGTATTCAGGAGAATTCTTAGTCCTTTCTCCGTCTTTGATAGTTGAACCCAAGCATCTAGACAAGATTGCCGAAGCTCTCAAGACTGCCATAAATTCAGTCAGCTAGGCAAATGTCAAATATCGATTGGTTCAATGAATCAATATTAATCAAACCTATTGCAAAGCAAATAGAGGTTCACAAAAAGAGTATTAATTATTTAGTATGGGGTGATCAGGGAAAACCTGGATTATTCTTTATACATGGTTATAGCTCGCACGCTCACTGGTGGGATTTTGTTGCACCTGCTTTCATTGATAATTACTGTGTCGTCGCTATTGATCTTTCTGGTTGTGGGGACAGTGATCATAGAGATGAGTACTCCCAAGAAATCTTTGCTGATGAAATAAAAAGTGTTTGTGATGATATGGGATGGGCTCATGCAGATTTTATAGCACACAGTATGGGTGGTTCAATTTCCTTACAAGCAACATCAATATATCCAAAATTATTTAAATCTTTAACCTTATTAGACTCAATTGTCGTTCTTCCTCCAGAAAAAGTTAGAGGATTTTCTTCTGGTAATTCAATGATAAGAGCCGATTTTATTTATGATGATAAAGATTCTGCCATTGAGAGTTTCAGGCTAATTCCGCCTCAGCCTTGCAATAATGAATATTTATTAAAGCATATTGCTGCCAACTCATTTAAGCAAAGAGATAATGGCTGGGTCTTAAAATCCGATGGGAAAATTATGAAGACTTATAAGTCAAAAGACTTGACTGATATTTTGATGTCCAATCAATGCCCAATTAATATTGTTTATGGTTTAATGAGTCAAATTTTTACACAAGACATCTTGGACTACACCCTTTATGTCGGTAATATCCCTGGCGAGAGGGTTATAGGTATTCCGGGTACTATGCATCATTTATTTGTTGATGACCCAATAAGCACCATAGATGCGATAAAGAAATTGATAGGAGAAAATGAATGACAGATGGACCTAAAAAGATCATAGACGATATTTCAAATGGATTTGCAGAACACGGCTACATTTGTAGTGAACAAATAGCTACGGCTGTATATCTAGCCTCGCAGTTAGAAAAACCAATTCTTATTGAAGGTCCTCCTGGAGTAGGTAAGACGGAGTTGGCCAATACCGCTGCACTATACTTTCAAAAAGAAATGATTAGATTGCAGTGTTACGAAGGTTTGGATGAATCTAAAGCCTTGTATGAATGGAGATATGGTAAACAGCTTTTATACACCCAAATCTTAAAAGAACAGATGCAAGAGGTGCTTGAAGGCGCAAAAGGATTGAAAGAATCTTTAGATAGACTGATGAAATTTGAAGATATATTCTTTTCGGAAGATTTCTTAGAAACAAGACCGTTACTCGAGGCCTTAACATCAAAAACAGGAGCAGTTCTTCTGATCGATGAAGTTGATAAATCTGACGAAGAGTTTGAAGCCTTACTTTTAGAAATTTTATCGGAATTTCAGATTTCAATTCCTGAACTAGGAGTAAGAAAAGCAGAAGTAAAACCACTGGTCATGCTTACTAGTAATAATAGTAGAGAAATAGGAGATGCCCTCAAAAGAAGATGCCTCCATCTTTACATTCCATTTCCTGAAGCAAAACTTGAAAGACAAATTATCCAAGCTAGAGTGCCTGAAATATCAGAAGCTCTTCAAATACAGTTAGTAAATTTTGTGCAAGGAATAAGGCAGTTGGATCTTAAGAAGTTACCGGCTATCAGCGAGACTATAGATTGGGCAAAAACAGTAATTCTTCTGAACTCTGAAGAGTTAGATGCTAAATTGGCAGAAGATACCTTGAATGTTTTGCTTAAACATCAACAAGATATTGAAATAGTTAAGAAAGAAATTCCGTCTCTAGTTTCATTAGCAACAGAAACATCTGATGGAAAAAGTATTAACTGATTTTGTTAAAGCTTTAAGAAACTCAAATGTCAGAGTTTCTCCCGCTGAAACTATTGATGCTGTCACAGTAGTCAATAATGTTGGGTATGAAGATAAAGAGCTATTAAAAAGAACTTTATCAATTGTTTTGCCCAAAACCCCAGATGAAAAAAAGAAATTTGAAGCCTGTTTCGATGACTTCTTTGCAGACGAAATTAAGCAACAAATTCCGCTAGATACCAATCAGTTAAATGATATAGGTGATATTGATTCTGATTTAGCTAAAAAACTCTTGGAAGGTTCGCAAGGGGATTTAATGTTATCGATTGCTGATGCCGCAGAAGCAGCTGAAATAAGAGAGATAAAGTATTTTACACAAAGATCCGTTTTTACTAGACGAATTTTAGAAAAAATGGGCGTTGGAAAGCTTGAAGATGAACTCATGCAGCTTGGTGCATCGCGAGAAGATGAATTACCCTCAGAACTCGAACAAGAACTTAGAAATCAGCTAGCCAATCTAAGAGAAAGAGTTTCAGATTATGTCCAGCAACAGTTTTTACTCCATGGAGATGTTTCTGGAGAACAATTAAGAGAGCAGGTATTCAAATCTATGAATATGGCTCAAATTGATAGATCTTATCTGCATGAAGTACATTCCCTTGTAAGAAAAATGGCTAAAAAGTTAGCTAATCTTCATTCGCGAAGAAAAAAGAACTATAAAAAGGGTAGATTAGACATAAGAAAAACAATAAGAGACAACTGGGTCAATCAAGGCATCCTTTTTAATTTGAGTTGGTCTTATAAGAAAGTAGATAGACCTAAAATATATGTGATATGTGATGTCAGCGGTTCTGTAGGTGCATATGCTAGGTTCATGCTTATGTTTCTATTTAGCTTAACCGAAGTTGTGTCTAAACTAAGAGCATTTGTTTTTTCATCTAATTTGGGAGAAGTGACTAATGACTTTAAAGATTCGCAACTAGATGAAGCTATAGAAAAAGCTCTTCAAAAACATGGCGGAGGTTCTACAGATTATGGACAAGCTCTTACTGATTTTGTCAGTCTATGCTTAGACGATATTGATAAAAAAACAACAGTAGTGATCTTAGGAGATGCCAGAAACAACTTCGGTCCTGAGAAAGCAAATCTCATGAAAACGATAAATGAACGTGCCAAACAAGTGTTTTGGTTAAATCCCGAAGGAAAGTATAGATGGGATACAGGCGATTCAGTAATGAAAACCTATTCTGCTTATTGCACCAAAGTATTTCCTTGTGGAAATATCGATCAACTTGAAAGAGTTATTTCTACACTATTAAAAACAGCAATTTAAATATATTATTTTATTATGAAAAAACTTTTTGAAATTGGACTCATCTTTTCTTTATTAATTTCTTTCAATTCTCTGACCGCTCATGATCTTAAAGGAGCAGTTGACAGTGATGACAGGTCACCTAAATATATCGTAAGAGATAATCAACGCAATCCCCTCGAAACTTTGTCTTTCTTTGGTCTTGAATCCGACATGGTTATAGTAGAGCTATCACCTGGTGGAGGATGGTATACAGAAATCTTAGCTAACTTTATACACTATCCAGGAACACTTATAGCAGCGCATTTTAGTGCAGATTCAGACAGGGCTTACTACAAAAGAAGTAGATCTAATTTTGAAGAAAAAATGTCAAGTAATTCTATGTATGGAAGAGTTGAAATAGTTGATTTAGATTCAAAATTATCTGATCCCGGTACAGTTGATGCAGTCTTAACCTTCAGAAATCTTCATAATTGGCTTGGCCCAACTATGGATAGTATATTCTCCAATACACACAAAGCCTTAAAGCCAGGTGGTATTTTTGGGGTAGTTGAACATAGAGCAAAACCTGGAACATCAATGGAAATGATGAGGAAGAGTGGTTATGTTACAGAAGCACACGCAATAGCAATAGCTGAAAAACATGGCTTCGAACTAGTCGCTAAGTCAGAAATCAATGCAAATCCAAAAGATTTGAAAGACTATCCAAAGGGCGTCTGGACTTTACCACCAAACTTAAGACTCAAAGACACTGACAAAGAGAAGTATCTTGAAATAGGGGAAAGTGATCGCATGACTCTATTGTTTAGAAAACCTATTGAATCTTAAAGACTGAGAGCATATTCCCTTCATACTTTAAATCTATTAACAAAGTCTGGGTTGTTTCTAGATTTCCTAAATGATCATTGAAACTCTTTTCACCGAAATTTGTTATTAATGGAATGGTGATTAAATAAATATAATCATTTTGTAAAATTGTATCTTCAGAACTAAATGAAATTTTAGACTCAAGCAAAGAACACAGGTTATAAACTTCATCATCTACTTTTTTTTTATTTATTAAAACTCCATTTAAGCTCTGAATGAATAAATGATTCCTTGGGGTAGAACTTATATTCTCCAGTGCTCTTAAAATTCCTTCCGTATCCATAAGTTAACAGTATAGTAATAATTACAAGTCCTAGCATAAGTATTCTTAGTCTGTTATTTAATTTAAATTTAATAATTTACCTTGATCCTTTACGCACTTACACTGTTGCCATTAAAATTTTTAAATAATGAGGGAGAAATATGAAGAATTTATTTTCAATCGAAGGAAAGGTAGCTTTAATAACTGGCGGATCAAGAGGCATAGGAGAGATGATAGCTGCAGGGTTTTTAGCAAATGGAGCAAAAGTCTACATTAGTTCTAGAAAAGCAGAAGTGTGTGATGCTACTGCCAAAAGACTTCAAGAAGAATATGGTGGTGAATGTGTATCTATGCCTGCTGATCTATCAAACCTAGAAGGTATCAATGGTCTTGCAGATAAGATTGCTCAAGAAGGCAATCTAGATATTTTAGTCAATAACGCTGGTGCTTCTTGGGGAGAGCCTATCGATGAGTATTCCGAGCAAGGCTGGGATAAAGTTATGGATACTAATGTGAAAGGAGTTTTCTTTCTGACTCAAAAACTACTACCTCTTTTAAGAAAATCTGGTACTTCTGAAGATCCATCTCGAGTTATTAATATTGGCAGCATAGATGGGATTAAAACAGGTTTATTTGATGCATTCTCTTACGGGCCTTCAAAGGCAGCTCTTCACCATCTCACAAGAGTCTTAGCCGCTTCATTGGTTAAGGAGAATATTATCGTTAATGCTATTGCGCCTGGACCATTTCCAACTTGGATGTTAAGTACAGGAGTTGGAGGCGGAGGAGACGTCGATATAGATTGGTCTTCGATTGGTGATACTAATCCTAGAGGAAGAGTAGGTACTCCTGAAGACATAGCTGGATTAGCTATCTTCTTAAGTTCAAGAGCTGGTGCCTATACTGTTGGACAAACGATTACTTGCGATGGTGGTGTCGTAGCAAGTTCTTAAAAATTCAGGAAAAATATTATGGTAGAAGGTTATTGCGATGAAAGATTTGTTGACGCTAAAAGAATATTTGAAGAATGTATTTCTAGTGGGTTTGAGTTAGGTTGTGCCATTACCTTGGAAGTTGATGGAGAGGTGATAATGGATCTCTGGGGCGGTCACACCAATCTTGAAAGGACAGAAAAATGGAAAGAAGACACCATAGTAAATGTTTTTTCTAGCACAAAGGGACTGGCTGCAATATGTTTATTACAACTGGTTGAAAAAGGCCTTGTTGATCTAGATGAGCCAGTAGCTAAGTACTGGCCAGAATTCGCTGCCAGTGGAAAAGAATCTATACCAGTAAGATATTTATTGTGTCATAAGTCTGGCTTATGTGGGATCAGGGAGCCATTAGAATCAGGTGCTTTTACAGACTGGAATCTAATTTGCTCAGAATTAGCTAAGCAAGAGCCATTCTGGGAACCCGGAACTGCTCATGGTTATCATGCAATAACTTATGGTCATCTCGTAGGAGAGGTTGTTAGAAGAGTTTCAGGAAAAACCATTGGTCAATATTTTGATGATGAATTGGCAAAGCCTTTGGGCTTGGATTTCTGGATAGGGTTACCTGAAGATAAATTTTCCAGAGTAGCTGATCTACATCCAAATAAGCCCGTTTTACTGCAAAGGTTGCTTATGCCTATTTTACTAAAACTTCCTAAATTTCTACTTCCTAATTCTCTCCAACTTCTGTTTGATTTTACTGATCCAGAAAAACCTTCTGGAGCTGCATTTAATAACCCAAAAAATTCATTAGACAGTTCTGATATGGAAGCAAATTCTAAAAGATGGAGAAAAGCAGAAATACCTGCTGCCAATGGCCACGGGACTGCAAGATCGCTGGCCAAGATTTATGGGGCTCTAGCTACCGGAGGATCCAAAGATGGCGTGCATGTACTAACTCCAGAAACAATAGAATTAGCAAGACAGACTGAATCAGATGGTAAAGATCTTGTTCTTGCGCAAATGCATACTCGGTTTGGCTTAGGATTCATGCTGGGCACAGAGGACGTCAGTATGGGACCAAACAAAAATTCCATGGGTCATGGTGGAGCAGGGGGTTCTTTGGGATTCGCAGACCCTGATAATAAAATATCTCTTGGATTCACGATGAATCAAATGCATGCTGGCATAACTGCCTGGAAGACAGCTACTGATGTAGCTGATTCCGTATATAAGACTTTATCGATTAAGACATGAAGGCAGTTTCGTACGCCGATGGTAAAGTAAAATTTTCCATCGTCCCAAGACCAATTGGCGAAGGTGTGATTGTTGATGTTGCATCTGCAGGAATATGCGGAAGTGACTTGCATTTGCTTCAGTCAAAATCCCATTCTCCTCATGTGGCCGGGCATGAAATATCAGGAGTGACGAGTAATGGAAAACATGTAGCTGTAGAACCCATTATTCCTTGCTCAGTTTGTGAAGTTTGTAAGTCTGGAAATTACCACCTTTGTAAGAATGACAGCAAGGGTATGGGGATGAGTATTAATGGTGGGATGACGGAACAGATGATCGTACCTGAAGGTTGTTTGATTGAGCTTGATTCAAGAGTGCCAATAAAGGATGCTTGTTTGGTTGAGCCCTTGGCAGTGGCAATTCATGGATTGGTACAAACAAATACTAAAGATACTCACAGAGTTGCCGTTATAGGAGGAGGTTCCATAGGTCTTTGCGCCATAGTAGCAGCTAAATATATAGGTTGCGAAGTTGATATATACGCTAAATATGATCATCAAATAGAAGCTGCTCATGAACTTGGAGCAGGTGAATTGAATGGAAAATACGATAGAGTTATAGACTGTGTCGGTAATGATCAAACCTTATCTCTTTCTTCTAAAACTGCTAAATCGGGTTCTTGGATTGTTATATTGGGTATACCAATGCAAGGGATAAATTTACCTGGATTGAGGGTGATCATGAATGAAATAAAAATTTTTCCATCCATAATGTACAGCTCTACCGATGGTGTTAAAGATTTTACGATAGCTGCTAAAGTACTTTCGAGATATCCTGAAATTGGGAAAAAAATTATCACTCACCGTTTTAGACTGGATGAAGCAGAAGAAGCTTTTGCTGTTGCAGGTGATAAAAATTCTAAAAGTATAAAAGTTGTTTTTGATCCGTCATTAACTTAATGCTGATATACGATCCTCTTTTCTATGCGGTATCCATACCAGCTGTATTGTTGTACGGTATCGCAAAAGGAGGTTTTGCAGGTCCTTTAGCAATTTTAGGAGTTCCTTTAATGTCATTGGTAATCTCACCTTTACAGGCTGCTGCAATACTTCTTCCAATATTATGCGTACAAGATATGATCAGTATTTATAGCTATCGCAAAAGTTTTCATCTTCATAATCTATTAATTCTTCTACCAGCAGCTGTGATTGGCATAATGCTTGGTTTTTTTTGGTTTAGTTTTTTATCCGAAGATAATATAAGGATATTTTTGGGATCTTTGGCTATCGTTTTTTCTCTCAATTATTTCTTTTTTTCTAAAGCTTCAAAAACAACAACAGTTTCTCTAGCCAAAGGATCTATTTGGGGAACTATTTCTGGATTCACAAGTTTTGGTATTCATGCAGGGGGTCTACCTTATAATATTTATATGCTCCCTCAGAAACTTGATCATAGAGTTTATGTGGGAACAGGTGCAATTTTCTTTGGCTTGGTTAATCTGATAAAAATATACCCGTATTATCTTTTAGACCAATTAAGAATAGAAAACATTACAATTGCATTGTTTTTGATGCCATTTGCTCCTTTAGGTTTTTTTATAGGATATAAGTTAACTCAAAAGATAGACGGCGAAAAATTTTATGCATTAACTTATGCATGTTTGTTGGTAATAGGAATAAAATTACTCATGGATGGAATATAAATGTACGCAACGACTATAAGACAATATGGTGATGCATCTACTTTAAGGTTAGAGCATGGCTTTGATGTGCCAGATCCAAAACCAAATCAAGTACTGGTCAAAGTAAATGCCTCATCAGTTAATCCGATCGATCTTATGAAACGTGAAGGTTATGGAAAAACTATCTTTGAAAAACAACGCAAAGATCTATTTCCGTGGATATTAGGTTCAGACTTTTCTGGAACAATTGAAAAGCTAGGTTCAAAAGTGGATAAATTTAATGTAGGCGATGAAGTTTGGGGCTGTACATCAAATGCTAACTCTGGGACACATGCAGAGTTTGTCTCCATAGACATCGATGAAGTAACGCTTAAACCTCAAAATTTAACTCATCTTGAAGCTGCTTCTTTGCCATATGTGGCCTTAACCACTTGGTCTGCTTTAGTGAGATGGTCAGGACTTCGTCCTAATGATTTAAATGGTAAAAAGGTCTTCATCCAGGGCGGGGCCGGTGGAGTAGGTTGTTTTTCTATTCAGTTATTTAAGAGTTTGGGTTGTGAAGTTGCAACTACGTGTAGCTCTAAAAATACTGCGTTGGTTGAATCCCTGGGTGCTGACCATGTAATAGATTATAACCAAGATAATTTTTACGAAGTATTGAATGATTATGATATTGCTTACGACCTCCTCGGAAGTAATGTTTTAGAAAACTCTGTAGAAAAATGTTGTCAAATTCTAAAAACTGAAAATAGTTCACATTACATAACGCTTACCCATCCTTTGGTGAATACGCTTGACTCTAAAGGACTCATACTTGGTGCACCTCATGCCTTATATCTACGACATAAACAAAAGAAGCAATTTAATCCAATTAATGTTCATTGGTCTATTTACAGACCAAGCCTATCAGGTCTCGAACAACTTACTGCTTTAGTCGAAGATCAATCTATTAAACCCATAATAGATTCAATTTATAATATAAATGAATTAAATAAAGCCCACGAAGCTGTCGCTACGGGGCATGTCAGTGGCAAGGTTGTAATAGATCATATTCAAAATGACTAAACTGAGTGTCAACGTAAATAAAATTGCGTGGTTAAGAAATGCAAGAGGTGAAAACAGACCTAATTTATTAGAAATGTCTAAAATCTTAGTTGATTGTGGCGTGAATGGATTAACGGTTCACCCAAGACCTGATTTAAGGCACATAACACCAGAAGACGTATTGGACTTGAGTAACCTATGTAAAAGTTCAAATATTGAATTTAATATTGAGGGAAATCCTTACTCGGAGCAAACTAAATTTTATCCAGGTTTCATTAATCTTGTAAAGGAGATAGGACCAGATCAATGTACGTTAGTGCCCGATAAACCAGATCAATTAACCTCAGATCATGGCTGGCAGATTGATGGAAAAGACCACAATGTATTAGTTGATATTGTTGAAGAGTTAAAAACTAATGAAACGAGAGTAAGCCTTTTCGTAGATCCTAATATAAAACAAATAGAAAACATAAAAAATATCAACGCTGATAGGATAGAACTTTATACAGGTCCTTATGCTTCAAATCCCATATTAGAAGTTTTATCAAGTTATGAAACATCATTTAAGTATGCTAAATCCATTGGCTTAGACGTAAATGCAGGTCATGACTTAGATTTAAATAATTTGGAGTTTTTTCTCGATAAAGCTCCTGTTGACGAAGTTTCTATAGGACATGCATTAATTTCGGATGCCTTAATCGATGGTCTGGAAACTGTCACTAAGAAATACCTAGATTTATGTAAATAATGTAAAATAAACGTATGACAGTATTAGAAGAATTAGAAAAACAAGTTAATGATAATCCGGTCCTTTTGTATATGAAGGGATCACCAGATGCACCTCAGTGCGGGTTTTCTTCAAAAACATCACAGATTTTAATCGAGTGTGGCAAACCATTTTCTTTTGTAGATATTCTTACAAATCCTGAGATAAGAGCTAATTTACCTCAGTTCTCAAATTGGCCCACTTTCCCTCAATTATTTGTCAACGGCGAGCTTATTGGTGGTTGTGATATTATTACTGAATTACACGAAGCTGGTGATTTACAAGCGATTATTGATTCTGCTGAAATAGCAGATGAAGCATAGATAATCTTTAAGTGTTCGTCTGAAAGGCTTCAGCCATATGTTTTATATGGGATGGTCTTGTTCTACAGCATCCCGCTACTATTGTTGCACCTTCTTCAATCCAAACTTGAACCTCTTCGGTGTATTCCTTTTCATTAATTGCAGTCGCGGATGACCAATGATCTTCTTCAGGTCTATCAGACCTATCTTGGTTACTTATTTCTATCTTTTCTGAATTTCCGTAACCACCAATTCTTTTAGTTGTTAATGGTCTTAATTCTTTTATGCCTTCTGTAATCAAATTAGCTCCACCACAATTAATTAGATATGCATCACATTTTAAATCAGACACTTTGTTAAATGCTTCAGTAATAGTTTCACCACTGGGTAGAGTGTTTTGATTGCCATATATAGTCCAACTAAGCCATTTTTGTGCACTAGAATGTTGTATTGAAGCTAATGCACTCCTAGCTTCAGCGCTATGGGACATAGTCTCGCAGATAATAATATCAACATTATTTTCTAGTATGGAAGCAAGTTCTTCATACATCAAATCCATTGGAGCAGACTCCAAGATTAAATCTGATCGATAACTTGTCTCTAGTGGCGGAAGGGAAGCGGCTAATAATATATTTTTGCCTGATTCTTGTATGGCTTCTTTTGCTATTTGAATTGATTTTAGAGTTAATGCTGCTAGTTGATTCAACATATTAGCTCTTTTCAAGATAGGCTGAGTTACAGCATAGTTATTTGCGATAATAAATTCAGCACCTGCCTCAATGTAATCTAGATGAATTTCTTTTATAACAGATGTATTTTCAGTTAAAGCTAATGCTGACCATATTGACTCAACATGAGAAGGCACTTCGACACCTCGCATTCTTAACTCTGTTCCCATCCCACCATCTCCAATGAGTATTTCCGATGATTTATATTGCATATTTAATTAATCTTAAAATAATTTATTAAGATAGTCCAAGACGATATTAGGCTCTTCCATCATCATGGAGTGACCTGAACCGCGCACTTCTTCAATTAGAGGGTCCTTAAAATTGTCAATTAAATCTTGTGCTTTAACACGAGGCGTCAAAAAATCATTTGTCCCCAGAATGAGTTGAACTTTGGCAGTTACATTTCTAGCCTTTTCTAATCCATTATCAAATTGTGAACAAGCCTTAAGATCTTTGTAGATAATACCCTTATTGCTTTTTTGCATTAAACGTTTCGTTGATTCCGTCATCCACATTCCGGGATTTTTACTTCCTCCTAACCTAGAGGAATAGCTGTATCCCATAAAGGTGAGAATATTTATTGCGATTTGAGGATTACTCTTTGCCGATTCTAATAACGCTTCATTTACTTGCATAGGAAAAGCAGTTCCTATCATTGATATTGCATTAACTCTACTTGGATGACTTGATGCCATCTCCAGGGCTATTAAAGAACCCATGCTATGACCGACAATCGAACAGTTTTCAATTGAATGCTTGTCTAAAAACTTATAAATATAGTTGGATAGTTTGCTTATTGAATCAAGAGGCTTATCTTTATTTTTTCCGTGCCCCGGTAGATCAATTGATATTACATCTCTCTTTTTCCTAAGATAGTGTCTTACTGGTAAAGTCCAAACGGTATGGTCCATACCAGTGCCATGTATAAAAATAATAGGTTCACTCTTTTTGTTAATTTTTGTTGTTGGGTAATGATACATATTATCTATTAGCTTGTTTTAGTGCTTCATCTAAATCTTCTTTCAGATCATTAATATCTTCAATACCAACAGAAAGTCTAACTGTATCCTCAGTAATACCAGCTTTTTTCAATGAAGCTTTATCCATCCTAAAGTGAGTTGTGCTTGCTGGGTGTATCACGAGAGACTTCGCATCACCTACATTGGCTAAATGAGAAAATATATTAAGAGATTCGATGAATTTTTTGCCAGACTCAACACCTCCTTTGATTTCAAAAGTGAAAACAGCACCACAACCTTTTGGAAGGATTTTCTGTGCTAATTTATGATCTGGATGGTTATCTAATTCAGGATATGAGACACTTTTAACGGCATCGTGTTCCGATAAGAAATTCACCACTTCTCGTGTATTGGAAACATGTCTCTCCATTCTTAAACTTAGAGTCTCTAGGCCTTGAAGAATTAAAAAGGCAGTATGCGGACTCATGCATGCACCGAAATCTCTTGCTCCTTCTTTCCTCGCTCTATTGATAAAGGCAGCAGGTCCAAATTCATCTACAAACTTGCCAACTGATGAAACAAATGTTGAATCAAGACATTCGTTCAAATATCGCTTTTCATTGCCGACAAACCTTGGCTCGTGCAAAGGAATAAAATCCTTGGTTTGGTAGGTTTCTTGAATAAAATTAATGACGTTTTCAAACATTACATTTTTCCATCAAGGTACTTGCCA
>ERZ651776.3526-NODE-3526-length-15511-cov-4.274783_pt1 | contig 15511 bp, 15 predicted proteins | sample MGYA00514761_ERZ651776 | MGnify/ENA metagenome assembly ERZ651776 | reverse complement strand
GGGGGGGGGGGGGGGGGGGGGGGGGGGAGGGGGGTCGGGAGGGTTGAGATTGGGAGGAGGGGGAGGGATTTCAGTATCACCCGACGAGCCGAAGGAGGAGGAGGAGGAGGAGGGGTGTAGGATGAAGTTAATCCTGCTGACATCAGACAGAAGAGGGTGAGGGGGGAGAAAACGGACACCCGCCGCATGAGGACGAGAGGAGGGTAGATCTCAGCTTTTCGACTTCGATGAGAGTCAATGAGCCTATGAAAAGTTATCGTAAGCTTTTTAACCAACTGGGTGGTCGATTTTTTATTATAAGCTAATCAGAAGTGGATATATAGCCAATAACAGAACGTGGTCTAAAAATCTAAAACGTCGCTGAAATCTGAAATCGTTCAATCAAACTACAAAAAATCAAGCCTAACTAAGCGTTTCTTGTTCACACGCTCGGCAAATCTTTTCTGCTGCAGATGTGCGTGTACATAAATTTAGCATAACCACCCGTGCTGAAATAGTTTAGATTTTGAACAACCTACTCCCAACTCCCTCCAGTTCCCAGCAATGGGCATCCGAGTAATGTTTTCTGTTGTTTTAGCGATATGTCTTGCTCTGGTGATCATACAACTAAACGTTTACAACAACAGTGGCAGCTCTCACACCCCCTCCTCGGCCTCCGCAACTTCCGCTTCGGCGTTCTCTGATTCCATGACTGATAGCTTGAGCTCGATTGACCTTTCAAAGAAGAGGAGATTTCACCTTTTCGAAGGCTTGAGCCTATCATCTAAGCGCAACAGTATCCTCGACACCCACCTCAAGCCCAGCCCCAGCCCCAGCAAGAAGAGTCCGATGCTCCTGAAAAAGCTCAATCTAAACATTGTACCTCCCGACCCCTCCCGCAGTATAGAACATGCTCGCCGCATGCTAAGGAGCCCGGTGTGGTACAAGGAATCCCAAGTCAGCCTTAAGCTCAAAAAATTCCTCGGCCGCGGCCACTTCCGCACAGCTTTTTCCCTCGACCTCTGTGTCAACGCCTTCTGCGACACCTTCCGCGATCCCGGTACGAACGACCCGCTGATGGTGAAGATTGCCCCTCCCCGGACAAAGGGGTTCGATGAGCCGCCCGCAAAATCTCACGCCCGAAAGGAAGACAAGCTCTTGACGAAGGTTGTGAGAGTCGCGAAGGGGGCAGATCGACCGCTCATTGGCCTCGACGTCCACGTCGCCACCTTCGAAATGCCCGTCTCCGACCTCCTCGACAATGCCGCCCCCTCCCTTATCGGCGACGACCTCCACGCACAGCTCACCAGAGCTTACTCGGAAGATAAGAAGGCGGCTGCGGCCATCTCTATCCATCGCATGGCCGGCAGTACCCCCTCCTCCTTTTCCGACTACGCTTCACTCCGTTCCTTTTGGAAAACAATTATATATGGTCTCGGCACCATTCACCTCGCCGGCTACGCGCACACCGATCTTAAGAAAGCCAACCTCAAGATTCGGGGGGACGGCGGCGGTGTCCTCGTAGATTTTGGCGACGAGACAAACTTCGAAAAGGTGCAGAAAGAGGGGGGCATGTCTTCCCGCAAATTACCCGCTCGCGACCGGCTCGCGCCCCCGGAACGTAACCTTGGCATCGGCCACAAAATGCTCACAGCTGGTGAGTTTGATATGTACCAAGTGGGCGTCCTCTTCCTCGACCACCTCTTCGCTCCTTGCATAATACTCGGCGAGATGGGCTCGATCAAGGGCAACAACGACTACGCCCACCAGGAGCTAGCGCGTCGGTTGTACGACACCTTCGGGCAGAGAATGAACCACGGGACGGACGTGCGAAATATTTTCAGCGACGAGTTCCTCGAGTCGATAGAAATTTCGCGGGAAGAATCGGTTCGCGAGCGGGAGAAGAATTGGTACGCGAAAAACGCTGTCGAGCGGTGGTTGTCCACCCCCGGTCGGTACGCAAAGGCCCCCTACGAAGGCGGCTGCAAGCCTCACAGTGCTCTGGAGAAGAATGGGCCGAATTTTCTCGCGGCGATAGATGTCGGCATGAGGATGATTGCCCCCGACGCGGAAGATCGGCCCTCCGCAGACCAGGCGCTGGCGCATGCGTTCTTTACTATGTAGCGGCATGAAAATAATTGAAGAGCAGTTTTCGCTACTTTGTTGTCACTTTTATTTTTATCTCTCGCTCGCTGCTGCTATTTCTTCCGTCAGCAATTCATTCTTGCCTCCTGGATTCTGAAAGAAAATCCTTTCCCTTATGAATTTTGCCAACGCCCAGTCTTTCTCAACAGGTTTTAAGTCTCTTTCGTTTCCCTCGACAATGACCTCTGCCATTGCATCGTATAGTGACATTGGGTTGAATAACTTACTGACGAACGATCCGATGACCGCCGAACAGAGCATCCCAGTGTAGCAGGTGACTTGATTCTGCGGTTCGTTTTCGATGTAAAGCATCCCGACCAATATGGTGAAGCTTGTTAACGGGCACTGCGTTAGACCGCTGAAGAAACCCACCATAGTCAACAGTACTACAAAAGTAACGTCAATACCAGGGTGGATGTGCCTGCTCACCAAGCAATAATAATTCGTCCCGAATCCGGCCCCCGCCGAAAAACTTGGTGCGAAGATGCCGCCGCAGACACCGCTCAAATATGTCACTGTCGTAGCCAACATCTTCATCGCACCGTACTCGCTAATTTGTGATGGGTGCTCGTAGTCGCCCCCGTCGGTTTCGTTCGTGGCACAGTAGACGTCGGTCGTTAATACCTGCTGAACGTACAGCGTTCCCTCGCCGTAAACCTTCCCGTCTGTCAGCCAGCCGATTCCTGCCAGCGATAGACCCCCGAAAACTGCCCAAGCGTACCCCGCGCTTGCCGACCTTCTCTTCGTTAGGGCCTTAAATTTTAAACCCAGTATTAGCAGCGTGCAATTCACGCCGCCGAGGAATCCTCCAAACAGACCGCTTCCAAAAGAACAAGTAAGTAGCTCGGTCACCGTCGAGTGAGAGTACACGAAGCCGTAGTAAGTCAGGTCCTCATAATCCTTGTCGATTAAGTAGGACATCAAGAAGACACTCATCGTCGCGGAAACCACAGACACGAGCGTAAGCCGCCCGAATCTGGGGTTCCAGGTAGAAGAAAACTCCTCTATACTGAAGACAATTCCTCCCAGCACTGTCGAGAATGCAGTAGCAATACCTGCTGCTGAGCTTGCAACCAACCCCGCTCGAACATAAAACTCGAGGTCGTCTCCCTTTTTACCGGAGAACGAAGATTTTGTTATCTCCGGGAACAGCTTAAATGATAGAGTCACCAATACGATGAAAACCGAGCAACTCATTGCGACAGTAGGTCCTTCCTTCCCCGCGCTGCCCCCAAGAAAGAGTAGAAGTACTGTTAGGAAAAACTTCCCGAAAAGCACGCGGAACCCCAAGTTATCATTTGGTTGCTTGACTTCATCGTAAAATATCTTGGCCTGGGGAATACCGCTGCCTTCCGCGCCCGCGAAAACGGTCCTCAGCAAGAAGTTAATCCCTATGAAACCGCAAGGAAGTACCAAGAATATCAACGGTGTCTGGTTGGTGTACAAATAGGGCGTGTCGCCGATGAAACGATCTGACGACTGCAAGCAGTAAAATAGAGCAACTGCTACTGCTGCAGAAACAACTCCCGAGAGGGCAAATACGAATGTCATCATCGGCCGTGAGAAGGATTGCGGTGTAGTAACCTTGATTTTCCCGAGGTAGGTGCGCAAAACTGTGCTGAAGGTATCTGTACTCGCTTCGTCCAGCAAACTATCATCCAAATTGACGCTGACGTTGACGTCATCATCGTGAAAATGCCCATGGCCATAAGGTTTGTAGTATGGGTTGTTGCCATTGGCGCCGTGAAGCAATGGAGAGTTATTTACACTGTTGTTCGCCGTCTCAGACATCATTTTGACCTTTAAAACCTGATCTTGCCCCCCAAAGTTAAGTGTGGATGGAACAAGGACCAACAAAGACGACAACAGATTGCAAAACAGATACGCCCAGAAATGACACGTGTTCCTCCACGAGATAGTTTCAATTTCTTAAGTCAGTAAATCTGTGCCAAAAAAGGGTAGTCTTCAGCACACAAGGCAGAGAAGTGATGAAAAAAAAATTCAGGAGGGAAAAATGATTGTTTTTTCAACATTTTTCGTTGTCGTCACCAACACAATGGAATGTGTAATCATAGGCGCTGATTAGACAGGATGAACGTATTGAAAAGGGTTTTCAAATCATGTTAGGTTGCCAAAAGAGCTTTTGTTTTCTTTTCTTTAGCTTGTAACTTAAGCATTCTCGGCCTCCTTCTTGAGGTAGTCCAAAAGGATGGTCAAGGCGTGGGTCTCTTCTCCGAAGTCGGTGATGACAGCGCAACTGCACCTGACGGCCTTCCTTACCTCTCCCTCCTCGTCAAGGCTGCACATGCCGCACCAGGCTCCCAAATCCTTTCCATCATCAACCATGATCAAGTGAACATCTCCCTCATTGCACAAAGCGCGAATGAGCTTGGTGTACTCCTCGTTGTCGCAGCTCTTGGAGAGGCAGCAAAGACGGGCAGAGCGCTTGTCCAAGGCCTTGGCACACTCGTGCAAGCCCTTCTTAAGACCATCGTGGATGAGAGCCTTCTTCAGGACCTCCTTGAGAGCATCCAATACGGACATCTCAGTCACCTCGGTCTCAGCGACCTCCTCAACAGCTTCAGTGTCAGACATGATATTAATATGTTGTGAATGTCCTTAACTGTGGAGAATGGGGGTCATAGAGGGGTGGTTTGGTGGGTGTTGTTAGTAATTGTTCATGATCACGTCGAACGAGGGTATAATTATGTGTGTTCAGGGGGTTAACGGACCGCAATAGACCATCCGGGCGCGGCTTGGCAGTATAGTATGGCCATAAACAAGTTTATAAAACGATTGGTGTTGCATAAGTCCACCCTCAGCCCTCGCCATCCACAATCGCGAAATAGTGGGCTGACCAGCAAGACTGTAATGCTGCACCCACGCCAATAAACGCCGGCCAAAAGCGCGCATGCGGGTAAATATGATTATATTGCGGGCTAATGTGCAATATAATTAGCACAGCTTAAACACACACACAGCTATGGCCACCCCAACAAACAGCCGATCAACCAAAGTTCAGCGGAGTCAAACGAGACAACAGCGAAACCCTACTTCGGTGACACGCCATCACGGTGACAAAAAATATCGCCGGAACCCGCTTGCAAGTTTTACATTCGCGCTCTCTATACGTACGTTGTTATACTCTCGATTAAGCCTTTGGTGGCTTTGGGCATGGACGAAATAAATGTGCTGTTAATCAGAGCGATTTTGAATATCAAAGACTCTTCGTAGCAATAAGCAGACGCATCATATACCAGGCGTTGTGTCGAAACTCGCAAATCACCTTGTAATAACCTCCCTGAGCCCCTCTCAGTCGAAGCTTCCTTCCTGCTTTATTTTTACCCCCATGCATACCAAAATGGCATCCAATGTTCTCCGCCGCACCTTTTTCTCGTCGAGTCTTCCCCGTTCCATGGGACGCAACACTAATCTTGCATTGCAAGAAACCCGTCGTGCAAACCGTGCTGCACGCAAAGCAGCTCTGAAGTCCTCCAACCCTTCCTCCTCCCAAAATACCTCCGCCAGCGCTCAAACTCGGTCGACAGCTTCTGTATTTCTCCCCCGTGTCCTTGGCGGTACAGCCGTTGCCGGTTCTGCACTCCTATTTTGGGGTATTATGTCCCCAGAGCAGGATTCCATCCCCTCACAGATATCCCGTACAGTTGGTCTCACTGACCTCTGGAACAAGTTGGCCGAGCCTTGGACTGCTCCTCATAGGGACGAGCTGCTTCCTAGTTGGCCAATGCCGAATGTGCCTCAGGATCTCCCATGCCCACATACCTTGGTTGTTGATTTGGAGGGAACGCTTGTTAATTCTTCCTGGGACCGTAAGGTGAGTGTTTGGAGTTGCTGAGGGGGGGGGGCGGTGGGGAATTGCCCTGTGGTCTTGGTGAATATTATTTACTCTTTGCTGTTCTTCTTAGCCTGGTTAATTTTCTGAAACTAGCGCAAGTCGACACGACACTGACACGCAACACAAAACAACACAACAAAACAAAACACAACACAACACGACATGCACCACACACACACACACACACACACACACACACACACACACACACACACACACACACACACACACACGATCGCAGTACGGATGGCGGCACGCTAAGCGGCCGGGAGTGGATAAGTTCCTACGGGAGTTGGGGCAGTACTACGAGATCGTGCTCTTCAGTCCTTCTTTAATGGGTGTTGCTGAGCCTGTCGTTGCCAGTTTGGACAAGAACGGTTACATTATGCACCACCTCTTCCGAGAGGCAACCCGTTTCATTAATGGCAGCCATGTGAAGGACATTTCGATGCTTAACAGGAACGTCAATCGAATCATTGTGATCGATGATGATCCAAGGGAGGTGCAGTTGCACCAGCAAAATCTACTTAGAGTTAAGCCTTATGACGATCCCACAGACAGGGAGGACAAGACGCTTGAGAATATCATTCCCATGCTCATTGAAATCGCCAAGGAGAACCACAAGGACATTCCGATGTTGCTGAACCAATTTCGACGGGAGAATGGGGAGAGAATGGACGCAGAGGAAATTGCGAACGAGTACCAGAATAGAATCGATGCTCTCCGAAATCGGTCGCACGAACAGGTGAGCACAGCTGACTACTATCTCTACTCAATTTTCATTCTTTAGGTTTCAGGGAACCCTTCGGCGACAAGCTTGCTCACATCACACACACCCAATTACAACCTCCAGAATATGCGCGGCCTGGGTCGTTTTCAGAAGGTAGGTGGGATCCAAAAAAACGCTACGGACTATGCTCGGGATATGAATGCCCCGGCAACATCGAGCAAAGGGCTCTCGGCCAAAGACATAGTGGGGAGTGAACCGCCCAGAGACTGGGACGAAGACCAGAAAAGTAAGAAGACTGGCAGATTGACGGATTGGTATAACCGCCGCCAAGAGGCAATGGCGGAAGAGAAGCGTGTAAGGGAAGAAAAGTGGCAAGAGGTCATGGAGAAGATGGCTAAGGAAAGGCAAGAGAGGGAGAAGAAGGCCAATTGAAGAGGCAGTTTTCAGCCTAAAATGTGAATAAAAGAAGAACTGATCGTGGTGTGTTTTGTTGTTCGGGGGCCCAAAAAAAAAGTCAAAGTTCGTCATCACTTGCTATGCTTAAGTCCTTCAGCACATCCTTGCTGTACTCTCTAAGCTTTCCGTATTTTTCGTTATTCCTGTCAGGACTAAATCGCCACGTCATGTATGATGCAAGCGATGAACACAAAATCACAATGAACACCCACACAGCATCGCTGAAAGAGCCGCCGCTGAGGATGCCGTTTTTCACATCCACATAGTGGTTATCTTCAAACGCATCAGAATGTGCGCAATCTCTATCGCTCGTCGCAAATTCTGACAGGTAATTGATTAGTTGAGACAATTCGCACAACTCTTCGCTGCATCCTTCGAAATTTGCCGTGAGAACTTTCCCATTGTAGACTATTCGGAAGAAATGCTTCCCCTCAGAAGCAAACGTCTCGATTACTATAAGGGAAGCGTAGGGCGCCCACACTCCATCCCATATTTTCAAGGCAGCCAGAACAGGCATAATTGTAGTGTCATGACCGGAGAAAAGATTGATCACAGAGTTCGTATTTGTGGCAGTGTACGCTTCCTGGCTTTCAAACCGGCTAGCGGTTTGTAGCTGATCTAAAATTTCTTGGAATAAAGGAGCCATTGCGAGCTTCGAAAACGCCGCATCATTGTAGGTGTACACATAACCAAGCTCCCATGTCGAGTGATCGATCATCTTGTTAAAGACGCTCTCCCTATCTTCTTCCGACGTGAAGTCGTTGAGAACATCAGGCAGTGGCCTGTCGTTGCATATTGTCGTGTATTGGCAGTCCAAAATATGGTCCCAAGGCGCATACCCGAGCTCAGGACCGGTCAATATTTCCGTCAGCGATCGCACCGCTGATGATGTATTGCGGTTTACGAAGTCGCCTGATTTTATAGCATCATCGCGTAGTTTGCTCAGCTTGGGACATATTTTCGAATTCGGGTAGATAGGGTCGGCATCATAGTCTGCCGTGTGGTAATCAATTATAGCTTCTGCGACATTGTCAAAGTCGAAGATTCCCGTGATTAGAATCTGACCGCTCATCAACGTGCGCTGTTGATCATCGCCGCGTGCTCGCACCGCACGGGCATAGGGAAGGTCAGTGAATTGGATGGGAGGGGAGGGGAGAGATCGGAAGAGCTTTAGAGAAGATTGCTCAGTCGTAATATAGGCGGAGCGAATATGGCCACCATTAGTTGCTTCCTGTGCTGCACCTTCTTCAATGAGCTGGCCGACGTGGCAGCTACCGCCCAGCAAATTTGTGAGCGGCTCCTCCAAAGCATCATATTTTTTGTTGAACAGAACATGGTGGTCAGTGCCAAATGGAGCCATCAACATCGTTGTAGAACAGTCGTACTTGCTGTTTTCGGGGGACGTAAGATAAGAAGACCAACAGTTATAGGGCTTGTAGGGGGTGCGCGCTCCGTGGCGGATTACCATGTTCGTATTCAAGATAGATAAATCTGGGTGAGCAGTGAGAGTAGATTGAGAGAGGGGAGGGATCCCTCGCGTGTCCATCACAGACGGTTTGGAGCAATATGTAGGGTAAGTTGATGATGATGATGACGTTGACGGAAGAAGGAGCGAGAGCAGAAAGATAGATAGATAGAAGATGACGCCATTTCGGGAATGGGTGTTCATCGTGGCGTGAAACCACCGAGGTAAAGTGACTTCTGTCCGTTTTTCGTGTCGAAAGGACAACTAGGTGTGGGTTAATTGTTGTTGTTCGCGAAAAAACAAAATCCTCAGCAAAATTCTAAGAGTGTTCACTTAAACCTTTGTACTCGCCGGCCATCCCTAGCTCTAGTACGAGTACGAGTACGCTCACCAAATCAGCTGATGAGCTCAATTTCATAGCCAAGTACAATGACAACTTTCGGTATTCTCTGCTTGGTGTGCCTTCTTGCCACCGCCATTCTATCTCTCTCACTTCCTCCCGTGCGAACAGTGCCGAGAACGGGTCACGACTACTTTCACTTCAGAAATCGCTCCCCCATCTCAAAATTTTGGCGGCGAAAGAAGGTCTACTTTGAAGGTTGGTACCACCGGATTGATGATCATGCACTGATAGTCTCGTTCGAAAAGTTTAGAGAAGGAGGTCGCGTATGTGTTCAAGTTTTGTCAGATGATTTGTTTATAGTTCAAGCGACGCGCGAGATATCTGGATTCACTGCTGGATATTGTGGCACGCACTCTTTCACCTTTCCAGATGGAAGTTTTTTTAATGTCACTGAGAACTGTATCCATTGTATCCTGAAGTCCCCCATCAGTGGCGTTCCACCCTCACTGGACATCGACGCAACTGATAACCCCGTCGTTGATCCCTTTCACCTGAATGTTTCTTTCGAAAGGACAGCGGGTTGGGGGGAGAGCGAAAAGAAGACGACCGAGGGCTGGTTAATTTCGCGGCTTCCAGTTGCAGACCCTCACTGGCAAGTGACAACGAGTGATGGGACCGTCCGCGGTGAAATTTGCGGAAGAGAATTATCTGATGCACGCTATTACTGCGAGAAGAATTGGGGTAAGAAATTCCCTAAGCATTGGTGGTGGATGCAATGCAACAATTTTGAAAATTTAGAGGGTAATTTGTCCATGACAGCTGTTGCCGGGATGAGAGAAATCTATGGGAGAGATAAATTGGTAGGGGGTATAGGGTTACGCTACATGGGAAAATTTTACAAATTTTTCCCGGATACATCGAAAATGATCGAATGGGACGTGAAATGGGGGAGTTGGGTTGTGCGATCCAAGACAAAAGAATTCGAGATTTTTGTGGAGGCTAATTGTGACAACTCTGGCACAGTAATCATGGTTCCGTCAAAAATTGGGATGGTGAAGAACTGTAGGGATTCCTTCTCGGGCCGGATGCGATTGCGAATGTGGCGAATTAGTGACGGGGAGTTAATTCTGGATGCAGAAAGCAGAAAAGCAGCGGTAGAAGTAGGAGGGGATAATGGTGGTGAATGGATGTATCACCCAGTGGACAATAAGCTTTCGGCGAGAGTTGATTTTGAGTGAGAAGCCAGATAATATTTTTTTTGTGGGAATCTCCTCAAATGCTAAATTCATTGTCCGCTTCGTTATCATTATCGGTTGTATTTATCCGACAGAACTCTGTTTGTTGTTGCCTCCTCCCAGCTCCGCTACCCCTACCCTGCTTCCCCAACAAAATCTTTCCTTCCCTCTCCTTCTCCTCGAACTCCTCCCCAAATATCAAAGCGTCCTCGTGCTCCACACTTAACCATGCCAGAACCTTTCCGTAAATGTTAAAATACGTTGCGAGGCTGAGTAGCACTATTAGCAGAGGAGCGTAGGCATTGAAAGTCAAAGTGCCAAAAAAGGGGACCGTCTCCATGTGGGACATGACGTGCATAAACGCAGAGTTTATTGACCCAGGATACCGCAAAAAGAGCAAGTAGTTGTAACAAAGGGGGAATTGAATTCTCACGAGATACTGGGTGTGTGTGTGTGTGTGTGTGTGTGTGTGTGTGTGTGTGTGTGTGGAGGATTGCGAAGCGAGAGAGGGGGGTCAGGTCAGCATCGTGAAATGAGTACAAAGCAGGGGTTGTTTGTCGCTTGGCTTGGGTGACTTTGCCTTAATTTTTACTTTTCTCACCTCGGCATTGAAAACCAATGCGCCGCCGTCCGAGAGCCCCTTCCGTAACCCATATCTTCCAAAAATTCTTAATTTGAAAAGACTTCCATACACGCATACGCTCATGTAAGCCAGTGGAATCAGAGCGACAAGCTCGATCAGCTTTGATTTTTCTTCTTCGGTACCTCCCTTATTGTCGTGGAGTGACTTTAACAAAACCCCAATGGGAGATAAATTCGCCGATATCCCCATGAAAACTTCGCTCCAGACAATCAAAGCTGACATCACCACCAGACATCCTGCTACCAACTTGTAGAATCTTTGCTTGAGGTGGATGTCCATCTTGTATATTAGTAAATTTAAGTTGTGAACGATGCTGCCATTCTTTACTCTCTCCAGAAAACCAGCCGTTGGCACCACCCCGGCCCTGACCGGTTCAGGGACTGTCCCATCTACATACGCCTCCATCAGCGCACAGTGCTCCCCTAGATACTTCCAGCTACTCTCGCATACGCTCAGCTGAATCTGCGCGGCCCTCAACCTTTTGTTCAGACTCGCGAGATGCTCGGATGACATCTCCGCGTAATCTGTCTGGAAATTCCTGTTAGAGGAAGAATCGCGGCCACGTCGCGATGTGCGGCGACTCTGGAGTCCCTCTGACAAAAGGTTCGTTTCTTCACGATGACCCACGATCTCCCTAAAAAATGCCAGAGTCTGTGGGGGGAGAGTGCTACAAATTTGTTTGTTTGTTTTGTGTTGTGTTGTCTTGTCAGCAAGAGCGGTATAAACACATACCAATACCGTCGCCGCCGCCGCCGCCGCCGCCGCCGCCGCCGCACTCTTACCTCTCGTTTTCTCTAATTTTATCTCCGAGAGCATCAACCTCCTCCTCTACATCCTGTAAATCCCACACTGCCTCAAAAAGGTCTGCATCCACTAAAGGAGCCAGCACATAACTCCTCTTCAGCTCTTTCTCCGGATTTGACTTTCGCCAAATTCGTCGGGGCACGTCGACAAGCCCGTAACCGAGAAGAAGGCATATCAAGAGGAGACCGTACGTATTCCCGATAGCCATCAACAGGGGAAGGACATTGAGCGAACCCGAGGAGATGGAGAGAAGGATTACTAACACCACGGAGACAATAGATGCAATTGCGTAAACCTTCGCATTCGAGTTCATTGCGTCCTTAAGGCGTTCTCCCCGTGTATTGAACCCGCTCTCTGTATACGTTTGGACAACAGGCAAAAAAAACCAAGAGAGGAAAAAGGTCGACCAGTAGAAGAAATACCACAGCGAGAGGATTCTGGAATCATAGAGAGGTGGTCTGTGGGGGGGGTCCGTCTCACTTGCAGTCGTCGTTACGGTTGCATTAGACGGGGCCAATTCTACAGATACAGAACCTAAATCGACGGGAAGAAGGAAGCTACCATAGAAACCCATGTAGAAAGAACATGCAAGAATTATGCGAACAAAAACAGGAGTGGTGGGATGGGCATATCGATAAGTAAAATATATAGAAAAGGGGATCAGAAGGAGTGATATGATGGCGAGGAGCATGTTGGGTGTTATTTTGGGGGTTGGAGGAGGGTTAAATAGGGGATCTGCTTTTTTTCGAAGTTTTGTTTTTTGAATCTAGAATTCGGCCTCATTTTGTTTTGAAAAAATATCATCATAACGTTTGCTGTACGCTCGCAAGAACAGCTGTTGAATTTGTCAAGTTAACATATTTGAGGTATTAAACCCTAACCCTAATCCTTCCCAAATGTCGAGGATTCTGTTTTTGTTTTCCCTTCTTTTGGGTGGCACAACGGGATGGATGCAACCACTCAAGCCAGTTGGAGGTGCAAGCAAGCCAGTTGGAGGTGATGTGGCGTGCAGCCGCCGCGAGATCGTTCATGACACGCTGAAAACGGCTGCCTTTGTAGCCATCACCACCCTTGCACCTTCGGAACCAGCTTTTGCCACTGACACGAGTGCGATTCCCGCAATCCGGAGTGCGATTGGTGACATTATTGCTGCCGATCCGAGTAAGGGACCGACCTTGGTTCGACTGGCCTGGCATTCCAGTGGCACTTACAGCAAGCTCGCTCGGGATGGTGGCAGCTCCCCTGGCACCATTCGCTTCAAGGAGGAGCTGCTGCACGGTGGTAACGCTGGTTTGGCTAAGACTGCCGTTCCGTGGTTGGAAAAGGTGAAGAAGAAATTTGGCGACAAAATCAGTTATGCTGACCTCTATACTTTGGCCGGAGTTGTCGCCATCGAGAAGCTTGGAGGACCGACAATAGGTTGGAGAGCTGGGCGTAGAGATGGCGGAGAGGACATGATCACACCGGACGGAAGGCTCCCAAATGCGGACAGTGGACCGCCTGGATCTGACCCTTCCGACGGCGACCACTTACGGAGTATATTTTACCGGATGGGGTTTGATGATCGTGCCATTGTTGCCCTCTCTGGTGCTCACGCTCTTGGGAGGTGCCACACCACTGCCTCTGGCTACGAAGGCCCGTGGTCGCCAACTCCGACTGTTTTCAATAACGCGTACTTTGTGTTGCTGAAAGACGTCGAATGGAACAAGCGCGACTGGAACGGGCCTTTCCAATATGAGAATGGCAAAGGTGGCAGTTTGATGATGCTACCCACAGACATTGTTCTAATTCAAGACCCCAAGTTTAAGAAGTGGGTCAACGCTTACGCCAAGGACCAGAAACTATTCTTCGATGACTTTGCCAAGTACTTCCAACAATTGGAGGAGTTAGGCTGCGGAGACTTAGTCAGCGCTTAATTTTATGACTATCGTATCGTATCGGGGGTTTGGGAGTGAGAGTAGGATAGGATAGGATAGGATAGGATGGGATAGGATAGTTAGTTGATCGAGATCGAGATCGAGATCGAGATCGAGGGCGATGGTGCGGTGTCTTGCGAATCAAATCGTCAAGTGCTGTTGGTCGAAGTTTGGAGTGACGAGAATGAATGAATGTTGAGAACACTTTTGCGAAAACACAAGCCCTCTCTTTCTCCAATTATCCTACACTTCAACTACTGCACCGCGCCAAAAACAATCGATCCATCTTCTCGCGGAATTGCGTCACGTCAAACTCGTTCCTCTTGCGCTTTTTACCGCTCCTTCCCCTCTGCTGCCGCTCCACCTCCTTGGGAAACTTGAAGTAAAATGTACCCATATCCCAGATCTTGCACGTCTCGTTGTGGTACATGAACGAAGGCTCCACAAAGTCCTTCTTCTTCAATTTCTTCTTGCGGTAAACCTCTGCCAACTCAGTGACCCAATTTTTACCCTCAAGCAGCATCTCCTCTTTCCCTTTCTTCCTCTTTACGCCTTGGTGGGCCAAGCAGTCGTCGTCCTTACAGCACTTCAAGCAAGAACCCGTTGGACAACCTGCCTTGGATTTTATTTTGCGACATGTGCGGCACATGGGCGTGGGGGTGACAGTACGGGCGGGAGGAGATACAGAGCGAGTAGGACCTGCATTGGCGGGAGCAATTGCAGGCGGTGCAGGAGGGGCGGGAAATGAACTGGGCTCGGACATACCCTTATCCAACAACCTTGTGTTATTTTTCGTAAAAAGCACTAACAGATGGGGGGGAGAAATGAAAAGGGAGAAAAAAAGAGAAATGAAAAAATTCAATTTTTTTCAAATCAATTATCGGGTTCTTTTTGATGCTAAAATGTATTCAATATGTACAAATATATATTTTATAATTTTAAAAGAAAATTTTTTATTTTTTGATAAATATAAAATTATAAAAATTTATATCTTGAATTAAAATATAATAATTTGAAAATTATAAGATATATTTACAATATATATTATAACATTATTTGAAAATTATTATTTTCATAATTATTTCAAAAATATATTTATCTTCTTAATGAATTAATATTATATAAAAAAAATGTATTTAAGATTACGAAATAAATGTCAAAAAGTAAAAATGATGCCAACAAGAAGAAAGCCACCCACAAGATCGAAAACTGCGAACGAACAGCAAGCACGCACAGGAACATCAACGGAAACTCGAACTGATCAAAACAAGAACACGTAAAACGACGATAAAGAGAACGAAAATCCCAACATTTTCCACAAAATTTGTGGCAAATATTCACATCCATTTGCAGCATTATAAATATCAAGACAATTATATTTCCGCAATCAATAACATGCGCACACAAACATGCGCACATAAAAGACCTTGTGGAGCAGGCGTGTCCACTTACAAGTTAAATTTTTGTTCAGTTGTTGTGCCTTGTCTTGGCCATTCTGTGTCGTGAGCAAGGCAATTAATTGTGATTTTGAACAAAAAATAGGAAGGAAGTGTGAGTGAGCCAACAAATTCTGCCAAGTCACGTCTCGCAGGAATAATACGCACACCACCACCCCAAATGTACACGTACGTTTTTGATACCTTCTCGAAAGTCTCCGTGTCCTCAATTGGTGGATCCCCCCCCCCTTTCCTCTTTCTACTGGGCGAAGGAGGGCAAAGGTCTGTCAAGGGTGCCGTTAGAATTGAATCATCTGTTGTTTCACGGCGTGAGATATCTCCAGCTTTCCCCTCATTATCACATCCTTCATCCTCCTCCTTTCTTTCCTCATCCTCATCAATATCAAACGAAGCTCGACGGACGTGGACTTCGTACAATTCCTCACCAATTGTTTTCTGCAGGGGTTGTTGTTGTTGTTGTTGGGGGGGGGGGTAAACAAAAA
>ERZ651776.3523-NODE-3523-length-15518-cov-5.439285_pt1 | contig 15518 bp, 17 predicted proteins | sample MGYA00514761_ERZ651776 | MGnify/ENA metagenome assembly ERZ651776 | reverse complement strand
CTATAATCCTCTTTGAAACCATCCCGACAACAACATTTTCTTCGTGCAGCGGATGGCTCTTCAAGTGCTGGTGGTGCTGATGATTCTGGCATGCTACATTTACGACATGGGGGGGGCGGACACTTCTGAGCTGGGGCTTCAGCAGCTGTCTGCATTACTCTATAGTAGCGAGGGTACACACGTACACACCCTGCCTCAGATCACCGCAGCCAGTAGTACAGCTGTAGCGGCAGCTGGTGGGCCTCTTGTGTGTATTGATAAACAATTCTGACGTGACAAAATAGCAGATCTACGCTTAGATAGAAGTCCAGATTCTGCTACAGCATGTGGATTGTAACAGAACAGCTAGTCAGGCACGGCAGGATCTCTGCTGTAGCTAGTAGATAAGAGCACTGCACCTCGCCAGTATATCTACCGGGCATTGCACTTTACTCCTCAGGCTCTGCGCCGTGCACTGACAAACTGCCGTTGTTACTTCCGTCGCTGTGTGAGACCTTCCGGAGCAAGGTCACCAATCGACGACCCTATTTCATCTGACACGGTCTCCAATGCCTCTCCTGAGGCACGAACCCCAACTTCAACAGGCTTTGGGACTGCGGTGTCAAATTCGAAGGCTGGGTCCTCTTGCTGCTTGTGCCAGACCAAGCGCATTTCTTTCCATGCCCCGACCAGCGACCGTGGTGCAGGCATATCGCTCGCTACCTCTCTGTGCAGTGCTTTGAGATTGTAGCATGGGACTGCTGCAAACATGTGATGCTCGATGTGCCAATTCATGCGCCAGAACAAAAACTCCGATATTGGGTCCAAGGTGATGCTACGAGTGTTTTTGCGAAAGTCATTGACAGAACTGCGTAATCCGCAATGCTGTGTGTTGCCGACGAAATACGAATACCAATTGGCAACGAAAGCGTGGAAGTTGACGATCGGGATGAAAATCCACTGCCCGCTTGCAATTGACGCAGCGAAGACTATCGCATGAAAAAGCACAATCACCCTCGAGAACTGCTTGCTCTTGCGAAATTCTTCGGGTTGGTCAGCGTGTACGGCGTTAAGCCACTCATACTGCTCTGCGTCTGGTTCGCTGGCAACGCCTCCAAGAGCTGCTTTGACGGTCAGCTTGACAGTTGAAACGAGCCCCCCTTTCCCGAAAACGCGGCCACAACCCGATGTTACGTTACAGGTGAAAAGTTCGAGCATAAGCCACGGGTCCAGAGAGGGCTCCAGCGGGAACAGATTTTCGCGATCACCTTCTGGGTATTGCGAATACCGATGATGATATGTGTGGCTGGCTGCGTAGTCGAAAGGTTCCCACCAAAACAGAACACTAAAAATATTCAGAAATGCAGTGTTTAAGGCCTTCGTCTTGAAAACGGTTCCATGCCCCAGTTCATGACAACCGTAGACAAAGGTTGATCCAACGATACCATGCAGCCACATCGACGCAACACCTGCAAAAACCATCCCTCGCAACCAGCAGCAATACACCAGTGACGCAGTGAATAGCCACAATGCTAAGTGTCCACCCGCTTGCAGCAAGCCCTGCGTGTCGGATCTTTTCATGAGCTCTCCAAGCGCTCCTCTGCGCATGGGACACCGGTACCAATTTACCTGCAAATTTTCGCGCACTTCTTTCAACGGCGGAAATGGGCCTTGGTACGGCCCCCCATTCTCGGCGCACTCGGGCACCAGGCGCCGCGGCGCGTGGGTCTGTGCCTTCATATCGCCATCGCCCCCCCGGCCTGCACCCTTCCCCATGCTTCGCGGTGGGTTGCTGCGCAGTGTGCCAGCGTTGGGCAGGACTGGTGTTTCTGTTTTAAAATCCTAATTTATTTTTGTCATGAAATTTTATGGGTCAAATTCCACTACACATTAAGACACTGAACAAACGCCTACCAGAATACACAGAGGTACATCTAAGCAGACACGGATCCCTAAAGCTGCGCTGTTTTTGAGGAAGGCGTGTTGTGGTAGTCTTGGCAAGACGAAGAACAGTGCGGTCATTTGCTGGGGAGGAGGGGGGGGGGGGGGGATCGAAGCATCGAACGACCATTGATGGTTGACGACTCTGAATTCATCCCCTGGGTTCCTATTGAACAAGCGGCCGAGGGCAATTCTCCAGAAGATTTGTCTCACAATGATATGGTAGAGGCCCTCCTAAATAACTTGACAGCGATCTCGGGGCCTCCCGCGGGGCCTCCCGCGGGGCCTCCCGCCGGGCTCCCTGCGCCCCCCCCCGCGGGGCTCGTTAACACTGATCCTCCCCCCCAGTCTTTTTCACCACAACCGCACACGAGGACGACGACGACGACGAGGACGACGACGACGACGACAGCAGCAACAACAACGACAACAACAACGACAACCTTAGAATGTCGTATCTGTCGTGACTCCCTCCCCAGGTCTCTCCTATTGTCTCCCTGCAAGTGTTCAGGCTCAATCAAGTACATGTGTCACCCATGCATGACAAATTGGGCGAAAACATCGGTTTCTTCGTTGAACTTGTGCAATGTCTGTAAAACTCCATGGAACAAACACATTTCATCACCTGGAGCCTTCGCTTTCATTGTTGAGGCGTCGAGATTTACATTTTTCTTCATGACGTCATTCAGGAGTTTTCTTAGATCCGCGCTAAATTACCATGATCGGATGGACTTGATTCTTCTCTTCCAGCTATACGTGAATTTGCTTCTTTTTGTGTGCAGCAGTATGTTCTACAAGGTCTTCATAGCCTACTTTGAGATATTTTTGATGGTCCTCATTCACATGGATAACAAATTTGACGAGTTTCTGATGACTCTTTTCCCAGTAAAGGCCCAGCTCGCTCTTAGCGAATACTTTCGGAAGCTTCCTTGTTTCGAAAAAATGTTCATCTCAATGGAGCAATTTACAGCAAAATTCGATGCCTTCCGTAATTTTCGAGCATTCAGAGGCTACGTCCCTCGGGCCTTGTTGGCGAAGAACGAAGAGGTTGCCGTTAAGGAGAAGGTGACACTTCTGAGGAAGCTGAAGAATTTATTTGGCGGTGGCAACAGAGCTGCTGCTCTGGCGGCTACAGCTGGGACGACGACGACAATAGCAGGTGCAAAAACAAACGAGATTGAGGCCCTGTTTAGTCGTGGTTTAACTTTAGAGGCACTGCAATACAACATATCAACGGTGCTGGAGTGCTTCACTCCCAAGACCGTTCTTCAAGAACTAGCTAACCTCACCAACATCGACAAGCTAGCTTGGAGTCTCCTCATATTCGTTTACCTTCGCAAGGCTCTGTTTAAAAATATTACTGGCTTCACCGAGATCATTGGCGTTTTCTTGCGCACCTTCCAGGTCTTCGACGACTTTAATGTGTTTCTCTTTGCATTCGTCCCCACACTCATCCCCACCGCATACGGCGCTAGAAAACTTCTCCACGAGCTGAACATGGTTAGGGACGACGAGTACAAAATTGATATTGCGAACGGCGAGTATGTAATTTTTCACTTCTTTCTCGCGTTTCTATTCGAGGCAAGTTTCTTTTGCATTCTCGACTCGGCAATAGTTTATGCGATGACGTTAAAAATTCACATGGAGGACTGGGTGCTTGAACGAAGTGACATTACGTTTTATGATCATCCTGATCATCCTAATGATCCTGACCAAGGGAAGGAGGGTAGTTTGCCACCACACGGGAAGGAGGGGGAGGATGAAGAAAAAATAGAATACGATAATGAAGCAGAGAATAACGACGAAGTGGGGTAGTTTGCCACCCACGCACAATCACAATCGGTCAATGTGGCTCGCTCAAAATTCAAGTTTCTCTCCCGAATTGGTCTTTTTAATTTTCACTATTAGATCCTCCGCACCTCACACACCTCCTCACCCTCCTAATATGTCCACAACTGCTCGTCCAGCGCTCTATCTGACCACTCCTTGCTGACTAAGCAGGCGTTGTACAAATCGTCGTTGGACAGGAAGGACAAAATTTTGAGGGTCGTCGCCTTCGTCTGCTGCGCGTTACCAGCTCCAAATATAGCACTGACGACAGCGGCATCGCTCTTGAGGGATTGCTTCTTCCTCTGACTGCCTTTCTGAATAGATTCTATTCCAGACCCAGAAGTCATACTCGTTCTGGTGGGCGACTTCTTCTTCGTGTTCTCCGTGGCCTCCACGGCCTCGGAGCTCGAGATCTCGTCGACCATAGCCAAGTCGATATTGCTGCCATTATTCTCTTCCCCTTCCCCTTCCCCTTCCACAACCCCATCTCTACACCGAACAAGTCCGACGTCTATCGCACCGCATCCAGTGGCAGCCAACTCCATCCCCTCGTCCACTTGCCCCGACAAACCCGCAAGCTCCATCCCGACTTGCACCTGCCTGGAATCCTCCAATGCCAAATCCACCTGGTTCGGCAGGGTTTCATAGGAACTCGCGTAGACATTCGGATGAGCGTAAGTGCTCATAGCCGCGTAGCGACTCGACGTGTCACTATAACGCGAGCTCTGGCGACTATTGGTGCGCTTGGTGTACCTGCTGTTGGTGGTGATCTCAACCCCATGCTGTCTATTTTGAACATGCTGCGGCACATTCCAGTTGATTGACTCGGCTGCTGCCAAGGCCTTTTCGGCGCCCTTGTGGTCCTTGATCTTCCGGCGGCGGTCAATCAGAGCTTGAGACCCGATATAATTGAGGCAGTCAAGACATTTGCACTTGTCTCCACACGTCACACCAGCCTCAAAACACTCACAATATTTTTTCAGACATGCCGACTTCTTACACCGACATCCCATATTATGCTCCCTACCCTCAGCTCCACAACCACTCCTGCCTCCTCCCTGCCTCTCGATCTTAATCTTGAAAGCGTTCGGATTCTTGGCTTTTGTGGCCTTGATAGCGTCATTCCTGGCCTGCTCGTTCTGCGCGTTGTTGTAGCAATCCTGACAGTTGCAGGAGTCGCAGTATTTTTCAGCAGCAAAGCATTCACAGTACAGCTTGAGACACTTGGACTTCTTACAATTGCAGGGGTTAAACTTTTGAGCGGGAGGAGGGCTTTCAGAGCCACCTTCAGACGACGAAAGTAGGTGGTGAGAAGACGAGAAAGAAGGGATGGGGGGTTGCATGGGCGCAGTGTAGGAGGGTGTACTAGGATACGCGGCCCGTCGAGTACGGGTATTGCGAACGACACCGACGCCGGAGTTCTCGATGTCGTCTGCAATATTGTTGTTGTTGCTGATGATGATGTTGGTGGTGTCGACAAAGACATCACTGTTGTGGCTCCTCCCCGCTGACTTTCGCGTTGACTTCCTGCTGCCAATCAGTTCAGAGCTGGGACTATAATTCGGGTCTAGGTGGTTATCGTCGCCGGTAGTACCCTCAACACCCGGCCCAAAACGCATCATACTGTCTTCATATCCAAAGCCGCCGGATTCACCCAAATCCCCCCCACCACCCCTGTCAGCACCATTGGCGGCAACAGCAGCAGCGGCGGCGGCGGCGTTGATGTCCCCCTCCTTCACAGTGTTCCCCTTCATGTAAGAATTCTTAAGCCCGTCGTTAATATTACGCAGGTTCTGTCTTGTCTCCGACAAATCAGTGCCCAAACCACCGAGCTGAACGGAAATCCAGTGGGGGGAGGAGGCTCCAAGACGGGACCTAAGCGAGGGTGCACCGGGCATTGAGGGGTTGGGAAGCACAGAGGGAGTATTATTCCCAGACTCTTCGTTTCTCTGAACCTTTAGGCGTTTCTTGTGGGGCCTCCTACCGTTCGCGACTGAATTGGTCATGCCTCCCTCGCTCCTCATGGCATGCAGCGCAGGGCTGCACACCTCGGGGGGGTAGAGCTTCCCTCTTCTGGGACTCTCCCCAACACACACAGACCCATTGCTCATGGAATCGACATCATTGAGGTGTCGGAGCGCATCAAATGGCTGCACAGGGGACGAGTTCAGCGAGTTGGAGCCCGACGCCACGGTCATCCCATTCACTATCGGGGAGAGATTGCCAATGAATCGACTGAAGGGGGAGCATTCAACCACTATGTATTGCGTCGTGTCGTGTCGTGTCGTGTCATGTCGTGTCGTGTTGTATGTTGTAGGTGGATGGTATGAAGAAGATTGGTGGGTTAGTGAGGGGAACAAAGGGAAACGAACAAAAAACAGGACAGTCAAGGATTCGCACATACTCACCGTTAGCATGACTCGTACTCATAGTCCTGCTCCTCTGCTTCAAATAGCCCTCCCCAACCACCGGTGGTGGCGGCATCATTGGGTTATTGCTGTTATCCCCGTTAGCACTATTGCCAGGATGGCCATAATTTCCATTCACACCCCCATTAACAGAAGTGCCGGCAACATTCTCAATCCCAAGATTCTTAACGAAGTTCATCGGGGAAAATGTAATGAGATCGAGCTGAGACGGAGTCATCGCACCCACACCATTGTGGGAGGTGCACCTAGAGGCAGTCGGGGCAGGGGACGTCAGTGAAGCCATTGACGGCACTGTCTTGGAAACTACAGAAGGGAGAGAAGGAGCACTCAAGGCGGTAGTGTTCCTTAACTGGGACGCATTTTCCTTATCAGAGGATGGAAAGAGTGACTTGGAATGCTTCGGGACCGGAGAGTTGGGAAGGTGGAGGAGAGCAGCGGTGGCAGACTGTGTTGTGTGCGTGTTTGTGGGGCGTGTTTGTGGTGTTGTGTGTTGTGTGTTGTGTGTTGTGTGTTGTGTGTTGTGTGTTGTGTGTTGTGTGTTGTGTGTTGAGGGTAGCGTGCGTTAGGTAAGCGAGATTAAGTGGTGAGAAGGCAAGCACGCTCGGCAATTCCGTCACATAACTGCCTCTACACATCCAACAAACTCACCTGCTCATCAGGAGACGGCTGCTGTACTGGACGGCGCTTTTTAGGGGGAGGGGAAGGCATCATGACAGAGTTCTTATCAACAGCACACATACTCGCAACCCCTCTTGAATTTTTAGACTCTGACGGTGTAGGTACGGCGGAGGAGTGCTCCGATGGACTGTCATCCGGAGCTGGTGATGACACCTCCTCATCTGAAGAAGAACTTGACCGCCCTGAACTCTTCGCTCCCGCCCCTCGTCGACGGGGGGCAGGACGACCGCTAGGCGGCTTAGAGGCGGACTGGTCGCGCGATCGCTTAGGGCGCCGGTTCCCTCCCATGGAATAAAGCAGACAAGGGGGAGAATGTGGGCGTCAGCAGGCAAAGAATGTGGATGTGCGCCAAATCGATGTCAAATCCAATGTACCAAGGGTACGGGTATTTAAGACTAATCGAGAAGGAAACTGGCGTTACTGACTGATTTCCCCCTTCAGAGGAATAAAATTAACCGGGAAAAAGATACAAGGATTGAGTTGGGTCCTGAGTTTTTTAGGTAATTTTTCCCGCTTTTTCATTTTCAGTAATTTTCGGAGTCCTATTTTAGAGTTGCGCCCCCCGCATCACGCCCGCCAACAAGGTTGGATGAATCAGATTCATAAAAGATTTCAGCGCTGAATCTCCCTAGTTCAGAAAAGTATTTAAGTCTGTAAAACATCGCTTCCATCGTGGAAACGAGATTTTTCCTCTTTAACTGATAAATTAACCAAAACTTGGTCTGGTTTGAACAGTATTAGTCAAGGTTAGTTTTTAGAAGAATCTTCCTGCGCCTCAGACGGTCCAGCCTCCAAAATTCCAGAAATCTGCTCTCAAACTTTTGTCAACGTTCTTCTAAGCTACTCTGACCCCCCAGCTCTCTAGAAATATGCCCGAAGGATGCGCAGGTGACTTCGTATCAGCGGCCAGAGCCGCCAAGCTGACTCACATTGCCTTTGTTCGACATGCCAACTCCTTGCCGATGCGCGAGGGAGCGAACAAGAGGGCAGATCAGCCTCATGGTTGGAAATTGGACGACCAGATGCGGTGCCTGACGACGAAGGGCGAAGAACAGTGCGAGGAGGCCAGTGCGGCTTGGTTCGGCGGACTGCCATTGCGTGCGATACTAGCGAGCCCCGCGCGTCGTGCTACCGAAACGGCCATGCGGATGGCCGCTGCTTATGAGACTGCCGAGGCGAAGAGAGAGGCGCTTTATCTGAGGATGGTTGAGTCGAGTCATCCAGCGGGCATGTCGGAGACGTGTGAGAGTCTGTTCGAAACCAGAGGCTACGGACCATTGAGAGGCTTTTTTGAGGCTGAGAATGGCGAGCAGGCATTCATGGAGTATGCGGATAAGGTTTGCGAGGAGATGAGCAGGGTTCTCGCCGGCCCGGCGTTCGCCGAGACGGCGACGGACGCGGATGGAACCTGCGTGGCCCTCTTTGGCCACGCTGTCTTTCTCAATGCTATTGCGTATAAGGTTGCACAGGCTAGTGGCAGCTCGGATGAAATGAAGTCTTTTTTATTAGATATGGACTTGGGCGAGACGCAAGGAATATGGATCAATCTAGAGACTGGAGACTGCGAACATAAGAAGGTTGTGCCGAAGGAGCAGGCTGTCGCAGAGGCTCCAGCTGGGTAAACTAAGCTTTTGTTTGTGAATTGAGGGAGGTTGGTTACAGCATTACTACTACTCATTTTATATCACTACTCGAATGCCGTTCTTCGACATCTTTACTCTTCGACTAATATCACCTCTGATACTTTCCCGCAAAAAATCGTCGCTGGCCAATTTCCTTCCGATGTTTTTGTTGTAGTTATACTTGGGTAGATTAGTGAATATCTTTTTGCCTGGCCGAAGAGATGGCTGTCTTTGTGATATTGGGTTCGCGGACTGCGGCCTCCGCGTTCTTAGAATCGCCGACTGCGGTCGGTCTCGCGTCGTTGATTTGCTTCTAAACTGTGCAGCAGACTTTGGGCGTTCCTGTCTTTGTCTTAAAGGAGGTCTCATGGGTAAATGGGACGGTGCTTTGACTTGCGGGACAGAAAGGCCCTGTATCTTGTCCAGGCGCTCTATCGCATCATCGATCTTGGCAAACGATTCCTCTGCTGTCATTGAAAGTTGTAGCGAATCCGCTCTTTTCCAAGGTGAGTAATTGGTTTGGTTTTGCTGCTTTACGTAACTTTTCAGAAGGAGGGGTACTCCCGGCATCGAATCATAAGGGGAAGCTCGCAAAAGAAGTGGACCAGATGGCATGTCTCAGGGATATTGGTGTGGTGTGGTGTGGTGTGGGGGGGGTGTGTGGGTTTGTGGAGTTGTTGCAGGTTCTGTTGAAGCTTTCTTGTAGGTCTGCGTAACTTTAGGATAAAAATCACGGCAATTTTCGGACAATAGGAAGTCTGCCTCGATAGCGGTGAACACTTTTGGGCAATCCTCAATTTAATGGGTGGCAAGGGGATCAGAAATTTGTGATGCCAATAAAATCAAGAATAAAATGAAGATTAAGTGTTCTCATCCATATTTTACATTTTTTCTTCGCTAGCATACACGCACACGATCATCAACTGCATTCATCTTCAATTTGAGACAAAATCTCATAGTTTACAGTGTAACGACAAGAACAACACCTACACGTACGTCCATTCCATATTCATCACTTGTCAGCCATGGGAGACAATCTCAATGATGAACAATTTGCATTTTCTGACTCTGATAATGAGCTTACAGGTAACGCTATAAGCAGTGTTTTTACGGAGGATGGTGGTAATGCTGTCGAGATCACATCACTGACTTCCACATCAACGAAGACGAATAAGAAGCGCAAGGCAGACAAAGATGGGAGTGAAATGAGCTCTTCCGGCGAAAATGCGGAGAACTCAAACAGCAAGAATGAGAAGAAGAAGAAGAAGAAGAAGAAGGCCCGCGATTTAGGAAAGATGTCAAATGCACAGCTTCTCATCGAAGAGGGCCGTGAAATTGCTACCCGTGATCTCCCCATCCAGGCAGCTTACCTGAAAAGCCTGTGTGCCCTCTATCCCCCAGCGGCGAGCGACTCAAAGCCTTTACAATTCAGTGGCTTAAACATCCTCGCAACGTCACAATCTCAATTTTCTGCCCAAGCCCACACTGACGAAAACCTCCCTACATTTTTGAAAATTACTTGGCCCGGAGACAAGGGCACAGGCTCCAGAGCAAAGCAGCTCAAGCGCTTTAACAATCCGTACACTCCAATGTATATAATTGTCTGCACATCTGCAGTCCGCTGCTGCGAAATTCTGAAGTGCATCTCGCCGATGAAGATCAGGGTTGCGAAATTGTTTGCAAAGAATATGAAGGAGGACCAGCAGCGACAAATGCTTAAGAGTGGTGACTGCCCTATCGCCGTAGGCACTGCAGGGAGAGTTTTAAAGCTCTGCAGCAGAGGTGGCGACTGCGACGACGACGACGACGACGGCGGCGGGGGGGCGTTGCAATTCGACGAGAACTCAGTACTTTTAGTGGATTGCAGCCTTGACAAAAAGGGTTTCAACGCTTTGACGATGCGAGATTGTCAGCGAGACCTAGTTAGCTTGATAAGTATTGCGCTCGAGGGGGGTGCTAAGCTCTCACTATACTAAAACAATAATATGGATGGAAGTTTTGCCCGACTGACGGATGGATGATAATGATGATATGATTTACGACATTTTTTCCAAATTCTTTCGTTGTTCGATTGTTTTCGCTAAGCAACATTTTAAAGCATGTATCGAGGTCATAGGGGTGGTGGTGGGTGCTTCGATTCAATTCAATTCAATTCAATTCAATTCAATTCTTCAAGTTTTTAAGTAGGGCTATACCCAGCCATCTCTTTCTTCTCCCCGCCTTCGCCCGTGAAGCGAAACAGGGAGAGCTGCGGAGCGAGGTGTCCACCAAAGTACCGCGCCTTGTAAATAATGAGAAGAGGTTAAGGATTGTCGAGTTAGAGCGGGTTTAATTTACACTTCTATGTGCAGCAGTCATAACATTTAATTCATTCTCCCTCACCTTTTTCCTCCCTGCTGCCGGTGCTGCACGGGTGATAGTGATTTCTGCATCAGCTTCTCGTTTCATCACAGAGCGGAAGAGCTTGCTTCTGTCACTATTATCTCCCGTCCCATTGCGCTTATCCTGTTTCTTTACACGCTCATTCTCGAGAAATTCCGCGACCTGGATCGGATACCTTCCGTCGACAATGCATGAGAACTCATAGGTAGTAAATCTGTGCACTTTTTTCTTTCCAATCAAGAGTCGCCAAGATACCTCGAGGCACTTGTGTGATTTGTAAGTGAGGCGCTTGACAACCTTTTCAATTTGCAGCTGTTGGTAATTGTCGTCCGAGCCTGAGCAGTAGGGAAAGATGCGCCTAGTATCATAGGCGATGAGGTTATGCCTAGCGATCAATTTTGCCAAGGTCTTGACGATCTGCTCGGTATTGGTTGACGAATCGTGGCCGAATATCTGCAGGTTGCTATAAAGGAGCGATTTCAACGATGGTGCTTTGACACCATTTGTTCTAAGTGTCCTAACGGCCTCGATCGCATCTGATGTCAACTTCTTGGCTGATTTCGATAAAGTGGTGTAGAAACTGAGCTTTCGGTTAGTTTTCAAATCTATCTAGAATAGTCTGATCTGATCTGATCTGATCTGATCTGATCTGATCTGATCTGATCTGATCTGATCAGATCTGATGTGTGTTATTACGATTGCATCGATTGCACTTACCTTATGAGTCTTTCGTCCGGGAATTTGCTTTTCTTTCCTCGACAGGCCAAGCCGATCTTCTCACTTATGATGTGTCTGATGTGATCAGCATTTGAGTAGGGCACACACTTCTCGCCTGGCTGTGTTCCGCAACCTGAGCAGCCGTTCTGCTCATGGACTTTCTTGTTCCCTGCGTGGCGGCAAATAGAGCAGCAAGTTGTCGATGGGAGAGCGTCGCCGTCGCCGTCATGATTTTTCTCTCCAAAATTTAAGTTACCAAGGGAGCGTAGAGCCTCGATGCCACTCTCCGTCTGCTTCAAGGTGCCGATATATTCTACTGCCTTCTTCCAGCCCACGCTCGCTAGTCCTTTGTTGCTTCCAATATCGGATCCTGCAAGAAGGGCAAAGGTTATCAGGCGGTCTCGGGACGACAGAGAAACTGACTCGACAGTCTTTCCGTTCCGCGTAGTTGCATTGGTGCACAGATTCTTGACGTTAAAAAGCCTTGCCTGATTTTTTTGTGCCTCGGCATCAGCGTTAGTATCGTGTCTTTCTTCTTCGTTACTACCATCGCTCACACCGCTGCCATGGCTGGTACTTTCAAGCCGGTCTCCACCGCCAAAGTTTACCAGCAGAACCTTGGCACCAAATAAAAATGCATCCGCATCGTTGCTCACCACCCCATCGCAGACACCGGCTGCGTTCAAATAGCCGCATAGAGCTTCAGCCTCTCCGTCCGCCTCCACAACCGTCACACCAAGGGAGCGCAGAAGCTTAGAGAGAGAACTTTGCGCTTGCTGGAATAGCATGGCGCGGTCGGTGGTAGAGAAAGTTCGTTTACTGTTGGCGCCTTCAAAGACAAAAACTGGCTCTATACCATTCTTTAAAAGAGATACACAACGCGAATACACCAAAAAGTGCACCGGGTTGGAATGGTATCGACCGAGTGATGGAGACGTTTGTGCTTCACAGATCCAAATAGGTGTATCTATAGCTAAGCACTTGCCGCAGACATCATCATTTATTATCGGAAGCCCACACCTTGAAGCAATCGCGGACCACAGACCGTTGACGGTCATTTTAATGGCTATTGATTAGATGAGAAACAGGGCACGGAAACGAGGCAGAGGATCAATGGAAACACCCCACCTTCTGCACGCAATAAATTCGTACACAGTGGTAAACTATATTGCGAATCGTCGATCGATGTTCGTTAAAGCGACAGAAGGCAATCAATAAGAGAAACGATAACAGGTCAACCTTTAATATGGCTCTGAAATAAAAACGCGGTGGGGGAGGACGCGGTAAGATTTTGACAGCACAATTACCAAAAACTTTTGATTTATTCAGTATATCATTCTCTTCACGCGTAAGCGGACTTGACGCATTGAAATTTCTCGAAAATCTCTCCACTTGAGTCAACACTCCCCCCTTTCCTTCGACAATACCAACGTTAGTCCACACAGAGGGGCCATTAGAGATGACGAGAATGCATTTTGTATTGCTTTGCGCTCTGGGAACCGTAACAGGATTTACACGCAACATAAAATTGCACCAAAAAAACCCCTACAGTTGCCCTTCTTCAACTCTCTCCCGAACGCCGTCCCACCGCCCTCCGGCAGTCTCACCGCTGGTATCTCTTCGATCTCTTGATTGGGGTGGATTGATTGACCAAGGTTACCTAATAACATGCCCGAATGGTGATCCCGGTGGTGCTCGACTGAATTCAGCCTCATCGATTATTCAATCCAGTGGCCTTGGTGGTCTTGTCAGCGTTAAGGAATTTGCTACTGATGATGATGACAGGATAAGGGGTTGCTACAACTCCCATATTGCAATTTTAAACGAAGCAAAGAAAGAACTCAGCGGCACCAATTTTAACGTGCTCGTGATGGAGGATAATGTATCCGCAAGCGGTGCCTTGACCCAAGATCTGCTTGACAGGCTGAAGCAATTTCAGAAGAAATCTCAATTTGATATGATTCATCTTGCGTACATAATGTACGTTCCTGGGCTGACCATTCGAAAAACGGAGAATGAAAACGTGGTAAATCTAAAGTGTGGTCCGGGGAGTGCGCTTGGCACGACGGCTTACATAATCGGAGAGAAGGCGGTTGATGAAATTTTAGCAGAGCACGAAAAGGTGAGCGAGTGTTTTGTTTGCTTTGATTTTGCTGCGATTTTACAACTAAAAAAAGCAAGGCCTTTGCCCGAAATTTACCGCAACTAAACGTACACACTTCAATTTGATGATGCAGAATGGTTTTCAAATTGCCATACCTGATCTTATGGCCAAACTATTCCCAGAAAGCAGGTTTGGGGCTTTTTGCATGCCATTTCATAGAGCATCAAAAGTGAGAAGTCTCGTCAATCCTCAGCTTGATTCCCTTCGTGAGCTGCTTTTCAAACCCGTCTTTTACACGAATTGGGAAAAGCTGGCTGTCAGCACTGGACTTTCTTCCAACATTCTCTTCATCACTCTCGTGGCCAGTCTTATTGCAGTTAGCTCACAAAGCGCAAAAACAACAGTTGAAGCTATATGGGAGCTCGTAACTACAGGCCATTATGATGGCTACATTGTTGTACCTGTGCTTTGTAGCGTGATATCGATTTTTACTTTACTAATCCTGTATCAGGGGGTCGCACTTGCTCCCCCTCCACCAAAATCTGGTGAAAAATGACCACCACTACTTTGGAGTATTTCTGCAAACGATGAATACATCCGGGGGTGATGGAGTGACAGGCTTGGTAGGACACATATTGAAATTTGAGTAAAACGTAAGGAGCGACTTGGGTGATAAGTAAATTGTAGGAAGCTCTTCGAGTATATTTGAAACAGAATTCACAATATTTTTGCTGTTAGGGTTGTAGTTCGAGTTGGTGAGGAATGAAGAGCGTCCGGTCCATTCCGGGTGACATTTGCGCCCTATTTTTATCATGCGCTCACAAAATAATATAGGAACCATAAGTCACACATCATTTAAAAACTGCACTCGTCCGCGCTTGAGGATGGTCTCCGCTCCATGAACGCGCGCAGTTTCATCTGGAGGTTGGTTCGCGCGTCGACTAGCTTCTTGTGCACGGTCTGCGTCGGCGAGGGAACTCGTGGCATGCATACGCTCTTATGAACCCGCAGCATGTCGATGCGCAGGGTGATGCACGCCTCGTCGCTTTCCGCGTCGTACCACGCGGCTTGTATCCGACACCGATACCGGTGCATGCGGCGTACGAGTGCCTCGGAGAGCTCAAACTGCACGTGGTTGGTCGTCGGATGCATGCTGTAATCCAGCCGTTCTCGGTGGGTGATGATGCCCTCCATGTCGATCGATGCCGTGGTGCGCGTCGCGATGTGCAGCGAGACGGTCTGGTGTCCTATGACCGGGAAGGTCAGCGTCCATTGGTAGCTTGCTCCGACCGGCGGAGGAGACAGTGCGGTCGCGCAGCTCGCGCAGACGAAAAGTGTCCACATTAAAAAGCCCTTCATCGCCTGTTTCCTGGGGTCCGTTGTTTTTTTAAACACGTGGCCTGAGGGTCATACCAGTTTTTGGCCCAAAATCAAGAAATTTGGACCCACTTTTTTCAACACAGTTTTTAAGGCAGGAATTCAACTCATTAAATTTTTCGACCCGTTTCAGCCGCTTTCAAGTACAACTCTGAAGAACATCGTGGGCGAATTAGTCGTGTAGTCGGGTTTTTTCACCCAAGAGTCTCACTCATTTTTATCATAATCGTGTTCGAATGAAAGTCATTTGGGACTCCCTCCCTACACAGCAGCTGCACAAACACACTTTAAAACCGCATTTTTGTGTTCCTATCCTTTCTCAACGCTCGCAATCACGCCACTTAATCCTCAATATATCTTCTCACAAGAGCAATAATTGTGACGTCATCTGATCTTTTCTGTCGGAACTCCCCCCCCCTACAATGAGCAAAAATGCCACCCCAAACATCGGCAGTCTTT
>ERZ651776.3521-NODE-3521-length-15522-cov-5.105277_pt1 | contig 15522 bp, 27 predicted proteins | sample MGYA00514761_ERZ651776 | MGnify/ENA metagenome assembly ERZ651776 | reverse complement strand
TACCAATCCACTGAATTTATAATTGACAGTGGACACGGCGAAGGTTTTTGTATCGGAAACATAATGAAATATGCACAACGATACGGAAAAAAAGGTGGGAGGAATAGGGCAGACCTGTTGAAGGTTTTGCACTATGCTCTCTTTATGTTATATGTACACGATAAAAAAATGGAGACTAAAAATGATAAAAATTAGTAACGACACGAGGACAATCCTCAAAAACTTTGCTACCATCAACAATGGTATTAAAGTAGAAAGTGGTAATCAACTAAAGACTATTTCTAATATGAAGAATATTCTTGCAGTTGCAACCATCAACGAACAGTTCCCAAAGAACTTTTCAATTTACAACTTACCCGAGTTCTTAGGTGCAACTTCTTTATTAGAAGACCCCGAGTTTGAATTTGGAGATGCAAATCTTGTGATTGCAGATAGTAATACAACGATGTCGTATTTCTATGCAAGTGAAGGTATGGTGAACTCGCCAGATAAAATGATAACAATGCCAGAGTGTGAAATTTCTGTTGATGTATCATCTACACTACTTTCTGAATTACAAAAGGCGTCAAGTGTCTTAGGTGTAAATGATTTGGTTCTTGAATCAGATGGAACTAAAATTACATTCACCGTAAAGGATAAGAAGAATGCAACCTCTAATACATTCTCAAGATTAGTTGGAGAGGGTAATGGTTCTACTTATTCAATGAATTTTAAGATTGAAAACTTAAAGGTATTAGAAGGAAACTATGAAGTACAAGTTTCTTCAAAAGGTATATCACACTTCAAGAATAAGGATGTTGATATAGAATACTTTATTGCATTAGAACCCGATAGTTCTTATACAGCATCTTAGTGAGTTTAGTGTGATTAAAGTTCTAGTCTCAACTATTATCACGGGAGTAGTTCAACTCATCTTGGTGAACTACACTAGAAACTCGGAGGGGAGCTTCTAACTTATTATGAATGAATTTTTATATGTGGAAAAGTATCGACCACAAAAAATTAACGATACAATACTTCCCGATTCCTTAAAGAAGACCTTTAAGGATTTTGTGGAAACTGGTGAAATACCCAACTTAATGTTATGTGGTTCTGCAGGAGTCGGTAAAACAACCGTCGCTAAAGCACTCTGTAATGAGTTAGGTGCAGACTTTATAGTAATCAATGGTAGTGACGAGGGGAGACTTATAGACACCCTTAGAACTAAGATAAAGAACTTTGCAAGTACTGTTTCATTAGGAGGTGGTGCAAAGGTAGTTATTTTAGACGAAGCAGATTATATTTCTGCAGAATCAGTTCAACCTGCACTGAGAAACTTTATAGAAGAGTTTTCCTCAAACTGCAGATTCATATTTACTTGTAATTACAAGAATAGAATTATTCCACCACTACATTCACGAACAACTGTTATTGATTTTACTATCAAGACATCTGATAAACCAATTCTTGCACAACAGATGTTATCAAGATGTAAAAACATATGTGAGATGGAAAGCATCCAAGCAGACGATAAGGTTCTTGCAGAACTTATTATGAAGTTCTTTCCCGACTTTAGAAGATGTCTAAATGAGATACAAAGATATGGGGTTAGTGGTGTAATAGATACTGGATTGTTATCGACACTTTCAGAAGAAAAACTAACACCTCTTATTGATATGTTAAGAGATAAGAATTGGAGTGGTATGAGGAAGTGGGTCGGTCAAAACTCCGACAATGATTTCAACACTCTTTACAGGAAAGTGTTCAATTCACTTGAACAAAGATTGGAACCACAATCCATTCCAGCATCAGTTCTAATCATTGCAGACTATCAATACAAATCTGCATTTGCAATGGACTCAGAGATTAACTTTACTGCTTGTCTAACAGAGATTATGTCGGAGTGTAAATTCAAATAATGGGTAAGATTAGACAATGGATAGCAAGATGGTTTGATTATCAATTAGAGAAAAGTTTACAACGTCAAGCAAACAAACTATTCGATAAAAACAATGTGAAATACAATGATGGAGATAACACGTGACACAATATGACGATAGAGTCGAACTGCAAAGACTTAAAATAGAAGCAGAAGAATGGGCAAGTAAAGTTAAAACTATACACGGTCATTCAATTAGTTCAATGCACTATGACACTAGACCACAAGATACTGAAGATGGTAAACGTGTTGTTGATGTTGAATACAATGATGGGACTGTTAAACGAACTCTTTCCGAGGGTGGAACATATATCTTTGGGAAAGCACTAACAGGTCAAGACTTAGTAGATTCTTACATAAGAAACACTTAATGTCTAAACGGAATCCATTCGATTTTGTAAAGTCGGTTTCTTATGATAAAACCGATATTATGGTTGATGATATTGAGGAGAAGTCTTATGCTCCCTATCTTATTAACAAATCATTATCCTATCACGAGGATTCTCTGTTTTTTACTAATGAAATGAATTGTAGACACGGTGCAGACCATCGTCTTCAATACCTATTTTTCCTAAATACTCTTAGAAAAAGACAAAGATTTTCTAAGTGGTATAAACCACCATCTAGTGCAAAAGTCGATGTCATAAAAGAATATTATCAGATATCAACTAAAGAAGCACAAGAATATCTATCTATGTTATCAGATAAACAAATACGTGAATTGAAACAAAGAATGAAAACTGGTGGAACAAACAATGGATGAAACAGAACAACAAATCAAAGACCTAGTCGAGGTCACATTCGCAGAAAAAGATGATTTCCTAAAGATACGTGAAACACTATCTAGAATAGGTGTCGCATCAAGAAAAGACAAAGAATTATTCCAATCGTGTCATATATTACACAAAAGAGGAAAGTATTACATAGTACATTTTAAAGAATTGTTTAAGTTAGATGGGAAACCAACTAACATCGATGAATCAGATATAGGTAGAAGAAATACCATAGTTGATTTATTAAGACAATGGAAACTATTGAGTGTAGTTGACACTTCTAAAATAGAGGACATTAAAGCACCTCTATCTCAAGTAAAGATTATTCCACATAAGGAAAAATCAGAGTGGAAATTGACAACTAAATACTCAATTGGTAATACAAATTCCTAAATACTAGTTAGATATAACTAATATAGGAGAGAAAATATGTTTTCTAGCATAATATCTTTTATTATGGGAATTTGGAATTTATTGATGATTATACCGATTGTTATTTCAATCGCATCACTCATCATAAGTTTAACACCGACACCTAAAGACGATAAAGTCTGGGCAAAAGTGTATAAATACTTGGAAGTCTTGGCACTTGCAATTGGTAAGGCAAAAGACAAAAATCCTTTACTGGATAAATAACTATAACGGGAGATAAATTATGGAAATTATAGCAGGAATACTAATATTAGTAGGTATTGTCTATTTCTTTAATAAAGACAAAGGAAGTAAAACACCAGTGTCATCTGCTGCAAAAAGTAAATCAGCACCAGTTGCTGATAAAAATGGTAATGGTATAACATCTAAGGCAGAGCTTAAGAAGTTAACTAAAAACCAATTGATTGAACTTGCTGATAAGAAAAATCTTAAAGTTAAGAAATCGGGTACTAAAGCTGCAGTTATTAATGAAATTCATTCGAAACTGAAATAGCACATTTAGTTATTAAGAAGGGGTCTTTATGACCCCTTTTTTTGTGTTTCTACTAAACGATTATCATAAATAAAGGTATGGATATATTTGGATTGATAAGTGAAGTCGGAGCCCCTATTGCTGGAAGTTTAGTGATGGGTTTCTTTATTTTTACGGTTATCAAACAAATACTTGAAGGAGTTGTGGATGATATCAAAACATTAACAATGTTCTGTAAGTCACTGGAAAATCGTGCAAGAACAATGTCTAATGAAATGATTAAAATTGACTTACTAGTGTCAAGTGCATTAGAACTTAAACCCGATATAGAAAGAGTTGCACGTGCAGAGAACTTTATAGAAGACGGGAAACTTGACGTAAGAAGAGATTAATTATGGAAGAAATTGCACAACTGATATCAGAATATGGATTTCCAATCGTAATGATGGTTGGACTTGGATACTTTGTATACTATATTTGGTGGTTTGTGGGTGAAGAATTAGAACCCGAAATTGAAAAACAACACTTTGCATTGATTAAAGTGATTGACCAAGTAAGAATGCTAGACCAAGATTTGATTAGACTTCAACAAAAAGTTGATGTTGTTCTTGAATATAAAGAGAACGAAAAGAAAAGGAAACCATTAGATGATAAAACCGACAGTAGTAATAATTAGTATTTGTTTTGCACTTAGTGTAAGTGCAGACGAAATAGTACACAAATTCAAAAGTCCTTCCTTCAGTGGAATAGGACAGAGTTCACATTATCTTACGATTGAGAACCAAGAGAAATCAAGACGTGACAAGATAGCACAAGACATAGAAGATAGAATTGCAAAAGCAGAAAGGGAAGCAGATAACACCACCCTTGCCAAATTTTTGAGAAATGTGGAGAGTAGAATTTATGCTCAGATAGCAAAACAGTTAGTAGAAAATATGTTCTCTAACGGAGAAGCTGCATCATATGGTGTTTTCTCAATAGAAGGGAATACAGTCACATACGAAAAGTTGGTTGGAGAAGATGGTGCAGAATTTATTAGACTAACAATTGTTGCAGAGGACGGAACGACAACAACTTTAGATATACCAGTTGGAACAGGAAGTTTCTAAATGAAAAACGTAGGATTAGTAGGACTAGTATTAGTCTTGCTCACCAGTGGGTGTGCAAGTATTCCTTCTATGCAAGACACTTGTGATTCTACAGTTATGCAACGTGTAGGTTCATGTATTGAAGAGGCAGAGGTTGTGAAGATACCAACCTATCAAGAACTTACAGACTTACCACCTGCTGAGACAATGCCGATTGTTGCAGTATATGGTTTCCTAGATAAGACAGGACAAAGGAAGAGAATGGACGGAGTTGCATCATTCTCAACTGCAGTCACCCAAGGTGCAGAAGCATTCTTAATTGATGCACTTAAAACTGCTGGAAAGGGTGAATGGTTTAGAGTAGTAGAGAGAACAAATTTAGATGCACTTGTAAGAGAGAGACAAATCATACGAAGTGCAAGAGAAGACTTTGCAAATCAAGAAGGTAATGAAGATTCCCCAAAAGGAATCCAACCTCTCTTATTTGCTGGTATCCTACTTGATGGTGGGATAGTTGGTTATGACACTAACATTGAAAGTGGTGGACGAGGTGCAAGAACACTTGGCATCGGTGCATCAAACTCCTATAGGAGAGATGTGGTGACTGTAAGTTTAAGAGGAATTTCAACACTTACAGGAGAGATTTTATTAAATGTCCAAACTAAGAAGACGATTCTTAGCACGGGTGGTGGTTATGATGTGTTCAAGTTTGTGGATATGGATACACAACTTGTTGAAGTAGAAGATGGTGTAGCACAAAATGAAGGAGTCACGAAAGCGACTCGTTCTGCAATTGAACTTGCTGTCTTAGAACTAATATACCAAGGACACGATAGAGGTTTTTGGGAAATAACAGGTGGACATCGTCACCCCCATGGAACTCATGGGAGAAACGAACTCCACGATATAGAGGAAAAAACAAATGAAGAATAAACTTCTTTTATTATGTTTATCATTAGGGTTAACTGGAATCGTATCTGCAGCTGCAGATGATAACGAGATTTGGATTCAACAGTCAGGTGACAATTTAACTTTAAACATAACTCAAAAAGGTTATGCAAACAAAGTTGGTGGAGATGATTTCTCAAGTTCATCAATTGATATGATTTTGACTGGTGCAACCAATAGTTTAACACTATTACAGGACGGAGACTCAAACAAATTATACGGCCCATTCATTGCAGATAATGCCACAGTAGATTTAACATTTACTGGTGATTCTAACTCTATGGATTGGAACGTAGGATATGTTGGTAGTGCTGATTATTTAAATATGTTAGGAACAATAGATGGTTCATCAAACACATTCGATATTGATATCGGATATGATGCATCTGCAGAATATCTTAACTGGGACTTAGACTTAGATGGTTCATCAAACGTATTCACTACAAAAATAGATAGTGACAATGCAGTTTGGAACTGGACTGTTAATGGTTCATCAAATGATATCAACACTAATCAATCAGATGCATCTGATAACAAAATCACTGCAGTTCTAACTGGTTCAACAAACGACATCGACATCATTCAGAAGAGTGGTTCAGATGCTGGTTGTCCAAGTGGTTCATTGTGTAGTGGTATTATTGATGTGTCTTTCGTGACTTCTAATGCAGATATTGACATCGTTCAGAAAGACTCTAACGATTAATCTTTTACTTATTGGTTCACTTTCAGGTGAACCGATAGGTGAGATTATAGAACAATCGGGTTCAGCAGGACTTCAGAGAGACGGAGAGTCTTCTATTGTCAGTGCAGCTTATTTACCCGAAGTGTTGATGTATGATACAGCACAAACTCAGAATGGGAGAATGAAGATTGAGTTCAAAGGTGAAGAACGACTGGACTTAACAGAACACTCCAAGGTTTGGATAGACGAGGTGTATTACGACCCCGACCCATCCAAATCCAAAATGGCCATACGAATGGCACAAGGCACTGCTCGATTTGCATCGGGTTTCGGTGGTAAGATAAAGAAAAGTAATATTAAAGTGTCGACACCTACAGCACAAATTGCTGTGGTTGGAACAGATTTCACTACAAGTATTGATGAAATCGGAAGGTCACTTGTTATACTTTTGCCTGATGAATTTGGTAATCCTTCGGGTAAGATTATTGTTAGTAATGCTGGTGGAAGTGTGACACTAGAAGAAGCGTATCAGGCAACTATGGTATCTACTTTTGATGATTCACCCACTAAACCAGTGACAGTGAATGGAGTTGATGCAAGTATGATTGACAATATGTTTATTGTGAATCCACCCGAAGAGGTGCAAGAACAAGTTGCAGAAGAATCGTCTAACAACGAAAATGACAGTAGCAACATTCTAGACGTGGACTTTTTAGAGTTCAATGATTTAGAAGAAGATTACTTTGAAGACGATGAGTTGGAATATACAGAACTCGACAGAGACTTATTAGATGTCGATTTCTTACAAGATTTACTAGATGTAGTTTTGGAGATTGACCGAAAGGTTGGTATCGATGCAGAAAGAAAGGGAGACCCTTTTGGAGTTGCAAGAATAGAAGGAACTGCATTTGGGTTTGATAAGGACTCTCAATACAATACAATTGTTGACAAGGGTCTTGGTCAAATTTGGTTCTACAGGGAAGTTCAAGGAGTTATCTCCATTAAAATCCCAATCTTTGCACAAGCAACGATTAGAACCACTACAGACGAAAAAGGTTCACTAATTAAAGTGGGTGATGGTTCGTCTATAAATATAACCATCACACAAACAAACTAGGAGAATTATATGAATAGTATGTTAGAAAAACTTCGTCAATGGCACGAAAACCAACTTTATGGATTTCAGACAGCAATGAGACTAGACGATTACCATATGTTATGGTTATCATTCAGTGAGGGAGTAATATTTACATTATTATTTTTATGGTTAGTATAGATTAAATGAAAGATACCACACAGCACATTGCAGTTCTATTTTTACTTTCCCTAATGGGACTGGGGTGGACTAGTGTGGCATCTGCTGGAGATAACCACGTCCACATGGAACAACTTTCAGGTGGAGATAATTTGGATTTAACCATATCTCAAATAGGGTTTGATAATGAAATTAATTTTTCATTTGACCATGCAAACAATACCTTTAATTTAAGTCAAACTGGAAGTGGTAATTATATTGGTTGGGTTTCATATTGGGGTTCAGGAAAAGGTTGGGGTGGAGATGTTGATGGAACTGGTAATGTAGAAAATGTCTCACAAACTGGTGGTGCAACATACGGAAGACATATATGGGAAAATGATAACACTATTGACGTATATCAAAATGGAACTCATACATTTAATATGGACGTTCATGTCTCTGATGTCGAAGTTGATTTATGGCAAGAAGGAAGTGGTAGCCATTATGCTCATGTATATTTTTATGGCACATCTGACGGCTCAATATCGAATGTTATGCAGAAAGGCTCAGGAAGTCACAATGCACAAATTACATTACAAGGAAGTTATCCAACAACACTAAATCTTTTACAAGAAGGTTCAACAAACAAATCATATACACTAACACAAAATTGTGCAACAGTAGGTGGTTGTTCAGTATCAGTCACACAACAATGAAATCAGAATGTCCACCCGAGTTTTATGAATGTCTAACTGAAGAAGAGTATGACGACATAATAGACCTCTTCGAAGAGAATGATATGGTAATGCCAGAATCTTTGGGTGATGTTGAAGCTGCATCTGATTTCGTATGGCAAGTTCTCTTCCTTACACCAATAGAGTTGGTCTACATAGGATTCACAATGACAGTCCTTGCAACATATGGACTTTCTATTTACTATATCTATAAACGAATACAAAAGAAATTTAGTTAATGTTTGAGAATTGGTCGGTCAAAAGAGTCGAGAGGTCAGACATAAAAGACTTCATAGAAACTCATCACTATTCAAAATCAATTAACGGATGTATTGCAGATTACTGTTATGCATTGTTCCACGAAGAACAAATGAAAGGTGCAATGTTCTATGGTAGGTTTGCTATGATGAACCAGTGGATGAAATACGGAGATAACAAAGAGGATGTAATAGAACTTAGAAGACTCTGTTGTATTGACGACACTCCTAAGAACACTGAAAGTTTTTTTATTGGTGCATCCCTAAGACAACTCAAAAAAGATTGGGGTGGTAAAACTGTAGTAAGTTATGCAGATAATGAATATGGTCACGAAGGAACTATCTACAAAGCAACCAACTTTGATTACATAGGTCAAACCAAGTTTGATAGAGTCATTATACACGAAGACCGAAGATACCACGACAAAACAATTAGAACAAAAGATGCACACGGTGTTTTAAAACCATATGCACAAAAGATAAAAACTGCACTGGAAGAAGGTAGTGCATATTATCATAAGACTAAAGGAAAGAATATTTTCGTGTATAAATACTAGTATGGCATATTCACAAAAAGTAATCGATAGATTCGAGGGTGTTCTCAATGCACCTGAACAATTCTCAGTTGGTAGATTCGACCCCAACGACCCCAATGTTGCAACAGGAATGGCAGGAGCTCCTGCTTGTGGTGATGTAATGAAACTGCAACTTAAACTTGACGAGAACGAAATGATAGTAGACGTGAAGTTTAAGACTTATGGTTGTGGAAGTGCAATTGCATCCAGTTCAATGTTCGTAGATTTACTCAAAGGGAAAACTATGGAAGAAGCAAAACTTATCAAAGATAAAGATATTGCAGAAGCATTAGAACTTCCACCAATCAAATTACACTGTAGTGTTCTTGCAGAAGACTCAATCAGAAAAGCAATAGAGGACTGGGAAAGTAATGGATAAGAGAGTAGTAGAACTAGTAAACGAATATCGTATTAAAAGAAGAAGAAAAATGTGGTCAGGAATTTGGTCTGCATTTCTTGGACTTTCGTTGATATGTATTTGTCTCTACATATTCTTCTTTGCTTGGCCGACAGTTGTATAGTTGGAAAACAGTCCTCATCACCATTGGTGTATTTGTAGGACTTAAAATTTGGTCTCCATATCTAGTAGAAAATATTAAGTGGTCTTACTTTGATGTTCTTCATCAGAGTCAGGAAATAGTTCAGGTCGATGACATTGTCTTAGTAGACATAGACGAGAAGTCACTTGAAGTGTTTGGACAGTATCCTATCAAACGTAGTATCTATAGGGATATCCTGCTTGACACTCATTACACTAACACTCATATTTTCACTCAACTCTTCAATCAACCTGATAGAAATTCAGGAGAAGACGAAATCTTTGCAGAAGGATTAATCAACAGATTAACAATTCTTGCATCAGCACCTACCATACAAAAGGACACTGGTTCTGCACCCTTTGTAGGAAACTCTACTTTCGGTAGTGGAAAGGCAACAGACCACCTATGGAACTTCTCAGGAATTTCAAGTCCTATCAGGATACTTCAGGACAATACTTACGGAGTTGGGGTCACTGTTGCAACACCTAGTGTTAGTGGAACACCAAACTTTGATGGAACGACAAGGTCTATTCCTTTAATCGTGACTGCAAACGACCAAGTCTATCCGTCACTTGCACTTGAATATCTTCGTGCATTTAAGAACGAACCTTCGTATCAAACTAAAATTACAGAAGTCGGAGTAGAGTGGGTAAGAATGGGTAGAGACAAACCTATCACCACCACTGCAACCAGTGATGTTATGGTATCCTATTGGAATAAGTTCCAACGGGTTTCTGCTGTCGACTTACCGAATCTTAACTTAGAAAATAAGATTCTTATATGGGGTCTTACTGCAGAGGGTTTGAATAATCCAGTTTCAACTCCAGTGGGTGTATTGTATCCTCACGAAGTGCAAGCGAACCATATCCAAACCGTTTTGTCAGGAGTTCAAATACAACAATCCTACTATCTTGAATTGCTTGAGATTGTTCTTCTGTTGACAGTTCTTGTAATGATACTGGTGATGGTTTACAAACTTCCCACAGTTCTTTCGGGGATAGTGAGTCTAACACTTGTAGGACTTCAAATCTTCGGGAGTTATTATATTTGGACTTCAGAGCTCGTTCTTTTCGATACCTTCTTTTCATCAATTGCCTCCTTGATTGTTTTTGGTCATGCCTCTTTCAATCAATACTATACAACCTACAAACTCAAAGAAGAAATCAAGAAGCAGTTCCAAAAGTATTTATCTCCTGATATGGTTGACCAACTTGCAGAGAATCCCGATTTACTTAAATTAGGTGGAGATAGGAAGGAGTTGACTTTTATGTTTATGGACATCTGTGGGTTTACACCTATATCAGAACACTATATGAAACAGGACGACCCCGAAGGATTGGTAGAACTCATTAACAAGTTCTTAGACATGCAAACAAAGATAATCCTAAATAATAAAGGAACTATCGACAAGTATATGGGTGATTGTATTATGAGTTTTTGGAATGCACCTTTAGATTGTCCCGACCATGCCGAGATGGCAGTCAAGTCTGCAGAAGAAATATTAATCGCAACCAAGGAACTTAATGAAGAACTCAAACCACTCGGTCTTCCACCCATTAACGTGGGTATTGGGATTAATACTGGTGAGTGTATCGTTGGAAACATGGGGTCAGAACTTAGATTTGACTATTCCGTCATTGGAGATGCAGTCAACCTCGGTGCTAGACTCGAAGGTCAAACAAGAAATTATGATGGGGTGGACGTGTTGTTGGGACAAGAAACTTATCTCCAATGTCCAAACAGAACATTCACAAAAGTTGATTCAATTACAGTTAAAGGAAAATCAGAACCAGTCGTGGTTTACACTATCTGAACAACCTAGTAATCTTCAGTGGACTACATTTATAACACTTCAACTTGCAGATATCTATACCACATATCGTGGTCTCAAATACAGTTGTGTCAAAGAACTAAATCCTTTTCTTGGTGAATCACCTTCAGTTCCACAAATGTTTGCATTTAAGACTGCAGTTCTCATTCCTGCTATAAACTCAGATATTAAAAATGAGAGGGTAACACCATACGTTATGAATCAGATGAACTTCTTAATGTCTATGGTGATTGCAAGTAATCTTGATATATTGAAAGATGCAAAAGAAAGATGCAGAAAATTCTAAAAACCCCTTGAAATTTCAAAAAAAGTCCTTATAATAGTAGTATGGTGTTATAAATACCATTGTGATGCCCATTAGGGGTCACATAACAATAACTTGCTTAATAAAGGAGAAAACTATGACTATCTATGACGATGTCTTCGGGAAATCATTCCCATTCGCAATCGGGTTCGACAGAACTCTACAACTATTAGAACGTGCTGATACACATTCTAATGTAAACTATCCACCTTACAATATTGTAAAACACGATGCAGAGAACTTCTCTATCGAACTTGCAGTAGCTGGATTTGATAAGAAAGATATTTCAATCTCAAAAGAGAAAGAAGTTCTTGCAATTGAAGGTAAACAAAAGGATGGAGAGGAACTTGAGTATGTCCATAAAGGACTTGCATCACGTTCATTCAAAAGAACATTCACACTTGCAGACGATATAATCGTTAAAGGTGCAGACATGAAGAATGGTATTTTGAGTGTTAGTTTAGAGAGAATTGTGCCTGAGGAAGACAAACCTCAAGAAATCAAAATTTCTTAAAAAACCCCTTACAGATACACCTGTTATGAGTTATAATAGGTGTATCTTTTTATATTATGGAGAAAAAAAATGTCAGAAGAAATTCATATGGGTAAACCACTAGAGGTAGGAATGTCCTTACCCGAAGTAATAGTCCCAGTCAGAGTCGATGGAGACTTTGTAATGTTAGACACTAAAGAACAATTTGCAGATAAGAGAGTAATCTTATTTGGATTGCCTGGTGCATTCACCCCAACATGTTCATCACAACAATTGCCTGGCTTTGAGAAACTATTCTCTCAATTCCAAGAAAAGGGAATTGATGAAATCTATTGTGTATCAGTTAACGATTCATTCGTAATGAATGCATGGTTTGATGGTCAAGGGATTGAAAATGTGAGACCACTTCCCGATGGGAATGGTGAGTTTACACATGAGATTGGTGCAGAATGTAGAAAGTCTAATCTAGGTTTTGGTATGAGGTCTTGGAGATATGCAGTTGTAGCCAACAATGGTATTGTTGAACAGGTGTTTATTGAAGAAGGATATCAAGACAATGCAGAGAACGACCCTTACGAGGTATCAACACCCGAAAACGTTCTAGAAAACCTCTAGACAATACTACGCTAAATATAGTATAATAGGTTTATGTCATATAGAGTAATCAAAACATATGGAAATGATACTGGATTATCATGTGCATTCCGTCAATGGAAAGCAGATAGTCACTGCAATCTAATACATGGATATGCATTAGGTTTTGAAATTACTTTTGAGTCAAAGACACTAAACGATAAGAATTGGGTTATTGACTTTGGAGATTTGGGGGTATTAAAAGATTTTCTTAAAAAGTCTTTTGACCATACAACTGCAGTTGCAGAAGACGACCCAAACCTTATTGAGTTTACTAACCTAGAAAAATCGGGTATGATTAACTTGTTCATTATGAAAAATGTAGGATGTGAAGCATTTGCACAATTAGTGTATGACTTCTGTTCAACCACTTATGATGACGACAGAGTTAAAGTCGTATCAGTAAGATGTTTTGAACATGGAGCAAATAGTGCTGTATTCGGAAATTTTTAGAAGTATTCAAGGTGAAGGTCATTACACGGGAGTCCCAACTGTTTGGTTGAGATTCTTTGGTTGTAATTTAGAGTGCAATGGATTTGGTCAGACCAATCCTAAAGACCCATCTACATATGAACTACCTTACGAAAAGATTGACCTAACAGAGATAACATCCGTAGAGGAATTACCAGTATTTAAATACGGATGTGACTCTTCTTATTCATGGTCTAAAAAATTTGCAAAGATACAAAAGAAAGGAACACCCGAAGAGGTTGCAGAGAACCTTCAATCTCTGATTACATCAGACCAATATCATATTGCATTTACTGGTGGAGAACCATTACTACCAGCTGCACAAAAGAATATGGTAAAGATAATGGAACACATGAACCATCATGACATTACCATTGAAACTAATGGTACTCAACAACTTAAAACAGAATTTCACAATTACTTTTCATTCTATGACAAAGAGTTATTCTTTTCAATCAGTCCTAAGATACAGGGAACTAGTGGAGAGATAGATGCAGTCAAACCCGAAATCATTAAAACATATCATGACCTATCTGATAAAGGTCAACTTAAGTTTGTTTGTAATGGAACCGATGAGTCATGGGAAGAGATTGAAAATGCAATACAAGATTGTAGAGACCTAGGTATTGAATATCCAATATGGATTATGCCTGTAGGTGCATTAGAAGAAACACAAAAAGATAATGCAGCTATGATTGCAGAACAAACAATGGATAGAGGATACAATGTATCTGCAAGAGTTCATTGTTACATATGGGGTAACCAAATAGGAACATGAAGATGATAACCGACCAAAAAGAAACTGTTAGAAATAAAACAGTTCTTCTTTATAGTGGTGGAATGGATTCACTTATTATTGACCAAATAATGAAACCCGATGTGTTGCTAAATATAAGTATGGACTCTAACTATGATAAGAGAGAAAGGTTATCAATGAAGTATGATGACCGAATGATATTCTTAGATGATGTTCTAAATCTAGGACAATATGAAAGAGATGATGCAATTATTCCAAATAGAAATGCACACTTAGTGTTACTTGCATCTCATTATGGAGAGACAATACTACTAGGAAGTGTGAGTGGAGATAGGTCGTTTGATAAAGATGAAAAGTTCTATATGAGAATGGAAGACTTACTTAATCACATGTGGCAAGAACAACATTGGACAGAGGAGAGAAAGTTTGAAGTTTACTCCCCGTACAAAGATAAAACAAAAACAGAATTAGTAAAAGAGTTCTTAGAAAACGAAGGACAAGTAACTGCACTTGCAGAATCATATTCATGTTATGAAGGTGGAGAAAAACATTGTGGAACATGTAAAGCTTGTTTCAGAAAATGGGTTTCATTAGAAAATAATGGTATTAAATTTAAGGATTATTGGATTGATGACCCTAAATCTGCAAACTGGGTTGACGAAATTAAAGATGCAGTGTATACTAGAAGTTATCGTGGAAAAGAAGACGAAGATATTCAAAAAGCAATGGGATGGTAAATTATGAAATATGATGCAGAGTTAGGAAATAAAGTAAAGGAACATCTAGAAAGTCTAGGTGTAGAAACACCAATGAATGGTGGAAGAAGTGATAATGTAGATGAAATGGCAGGTGCTTTTCATACCATTATGGAAAGAATAGGTTGTGATATGCATGATGACAGTATGAAGGATAGTCCTCATAGAGTTGCATCAATGTATATCGATGAGTTATTCGTAGGGATGGATTATAACAAGTTCCCTAAATGTACTACATTTGAAAACAAGTATGGATTTGATTCAATGGTAGTTCAAAAAAATATCATTGTTAAGTCAGTATGTGAACACCATTTTCAAACAATTTATGGTAAGTGTCATATTGCATACATCCCAAATCCTGACACTGGATATGTTGTTGGGTTATCAAAACTAAATCGTGTTGCAAACTTTTTTAGTCGTAGACCACAAGTACAAGAGAGATTATCAGAACAGATTTTTAGAGCTCTACAATTTATTTTGGGAACAGAGGATGTTGCAGTGTTTATGGATGCAGACCATTTTTGTGTTAAAGCAAGAGGTGTTGAAGATGTAAACTCATCAATGACTACATCTAGATTAGGTGGTGCATTCTTTGATGATGACAAAACAAGAACAGAGTTCAT
>ERZ651776.3520-NODE-3520-length-15526-cov-4.018836_pt1 | contig 15526 bp, 9 predicted proteins | sample MGYA00514761_ERZ651776 | MGnify/ENA metagenome assembly ERZ651776 | reverse complement strand
AAGAAGTAGAAGATGTTCTTTTTGAAATGGCTCATTTAGGTGCTAGTATTGCTTTTTCGGTAGAAAATAGTGCTAAAGCTCTAGAAGCTACTTTTGGTATTTCTATCAAAGACATGGCTACGCTTTTATACACAAAAGGTGTAGATGTGGTGGAGGCTGCTACTTCTTTGAAAAATGTATTTGGTGTAAGTGCCGATGAAGTCGCATGCGTTTTAGAACATGCCAATTATCCAAAAGAGGTTATTGAAAATGCTTTTCACAAATTAGGAGGTGCTTTTGAGCATGTATATGATGAGATTGTAGAACATATATTTGATTGGGGTCTTTGGTAATTCCTCAGGGGTAGATTTGTTGTAACGTAATACGAGTTCCTGATTGGAATAGTCGAGATGACTGTAATTCGTTTTCGACTTCAGTTTCGATTTCAATTTCGAATTCGTAGGTTTTTTTAAGGCCTTGCATTTTTGGCATCGCTATATCTATAGATACCAAAGCCCTTGAGTTTTAGGAACTCTTTATTGGTAATGTCTGTGCTCGCATTATATTCAGCACTCCATTCTGCAAATGCATCTTCAAATTCATGGTCCATTCCTGTGGTTGCAAAATAATCCCAGATTTCTGGGGATGGCGACATTTGATAGACGTTAAAGAGAATCACAATAGTCACTTCTTTGTCAAGTTCCATACCTGCTTGTGCCAACAAATTCAATTTATTTATAATAGAATTTTCCTCAGACGAACTAGACAACTGCCAAGCGTCGCTATGATAGTTGGTTAAGAAAATCTCATCATGGTGCATGACCAACTCCTTTGCTATGGCTAAGCTTGGAGGCATTCCAGGATCTTTAATTTTACCAATGTAAAATTGACGGGTGATCCCTGCATTAAGTGGTGCAACGTCGCCTGGAGGTGGGGTAAATTTCAAATCATTTACTTTGTCAATCCAAGGGGCATAATCATCTGTAAAGTTCATACCACCGTTCCAAAATTCAATTTCGCTGACAATACCGTCGGGTCTACTATCTTTCCTGCCATCATGGTATTCTTCAATTTCAGTAAACGAATCTCCAAATCCAGCAGAAACGAAAGATACTCTTACGTATGGATCTTCATTATGTGCTTTTTTTACAAAAGCGCGTAACTCATCATCTTTCTCATCTCCAAGAGCCGCTCCAATATTGTAAAGATAGATGTCTGTAAAATCATTTTCATCCACCCATGCTAGCAGATTATCTTCAAGGGTACTATTGCCCAAAATACCTCCAGTATAAAAATCATTGATGTACACCCCTCTGTGTTCTGCTAATAAACCGATTGAAATAGTTCCGTCGTCTTCGTCACAAGAGCAGAAGAGACTTAAAATCAATAATATTGATGCTAAATGTCTCATAATAATATATTTATAGTTAAAATTACAACTAACGTTGTGTAGATGGTTTGTGATGCCTGATGTCTAGCGTTGGCGCGGGGGAAGTATTGGATGATCGCTCGACGTATGTTTTGGTATATCTAAAGTTACTCTTTTTTTTGGAATTAAAATTTACCTGACTAATTGTTCCAATGAATTTCCGTTACTGTTGCATTCAAAGCACTATGTCCTTGCCCTTGTAAAGGACAAAGTGAGGTACGAGCGATGAACCTGCCTGTCGTAGGTAGGAAATCATATAACAGTGGGTATTTTGAAGTTGAAATCGAAACTGAAATCGAAGTCGAAACTGAGCTACTTGTGCGATCTCTCCTATTGTCGAGATGACTGTAGTTTTGATTTCAGTTTTTGTTTATCCTTTTAGGCTCTGAGCTTTTTATTGTTCGCTTTCGCGAAAGGGGATACAGGGGTTAATCCTGATTTCATATTGATATAGAATTTTGAAATTTAAAACATCACTTCAAACTTATAAGGGGCTAAACTAAAACTAAAACTAAAACTGAAACTGAAACTGAAACTGAAGCCGAAGTCGAAGCCGAAGTCGAAATTGAATTACTTATGTGATCTCTCCTGTCGTCGAGATGGCTGTAATTGTTTTTTTATTATGCGCATCAATATGCTCGGTGTAACACTGAGTATACACTTCTGCTTCTTTGTATGCTTTCGCGAAAGCGGAATTTTAAAAAGATAATAAAGAAAATAGAGTATAAAGTATAGATCATAGAGAAGAGAACAATGTATATCCCTAATTAGAGTTGACCGTTTTTAGGTTAAAATTTAATTGTTAAAAATAGTCATTCCTCTTCTTTTTTCTTACCCAATGAGACCTTGTAGTCATCGATATTTCCTTTGACCTTTAGATTGAGATACTTAATATTTTTGGTGGTGTCTACTTCTACAATCTTGTCTTCTTGTTCTGAATTTACAAGGGTATCGTTCTTATTTTTAAACAATTTTTGCCAAGCGGCTTTTCTGGCTGTTTTCCATGGGATACGGACATAATAATCTATATTTTGATCACTATCATGGGTGCCTGATAATTCTATGTGACCTAATGTAGATTCGATGGTCATCGTAGGAATATGGATCTTTCCTTTTTGGATATCTAAACTGTTTTGCAACGTGTCAAATCGAATGTTTTGTAGATTTTTATCTCCCATATAGTCTGAAAGTGCCAGCATAGGGTCATAATTTTTTAATCTTCCGTTTAATACTTTGACGTCCATTTCTATGGTAGACTGATCCAAATCTGGAGTCATATCTGGATATACTCTCACCTTACCTTTAATTCTAGCCGTAAGTTTCCCTTGTAAATTTTCTGAAACAAGATGGTCTTGTCCAAAGTTTTCGAATTTGAAGAGTAATTTATCCAAATCAACATTGGTCATGACCAAATCGGGTTGCATATAGATATGTTTTGGATCACTCCCATTAAAATAACCACTTAATTGAATCTTTCCTCCTGCAGCATTCATATTTAGGGTATCTATATAGATGTAATGATTGGGGGTGGTTCTTATAGCTGCTTTGATGTTTTGAAGATCGATTCTATGGTATATAAAATGTCCGATATCTGCCTTGAATTGCATGTCTGTAAATGGCAACTCATAGATGTTGAATGCTTCTGTATGTTCTTTGACATCGGCAGTTGTTAAATTTGTTACTTCTGTTGGTTTTGACGGGCTTAGGTCAAAATTGAACAGGGCATCAAAGTCAATATAATTTGCGGTTACTGCGAGATAATTATCTCGTCTCTTTATTTGCTGATCTTCTCCTAAATAATAGTTGAGATCAAAATTAAAATTGGTGGTTCCTATTTCTCCGTGAAAATCTTTAATGACAATGTGGTCATCCTCATAATGGATGTTTCCTCTAAAATTGTCAAAGGGAAGGGGATGTACCTTCATTTTGGTGTTTAATTTATCTAACCCCAGATCGATAGAATGTAGTGCAGCATCTTTATAATGCATACTAGACGAAAAATGTAATGTCAAATCATCAAATTCTTCATGTCTGTATTCTTCGGGTACATAATTTTCTCCTTTATAGGAAAAGACATCTTCTAGTCGTAACCTATCAGAGGTTAGGTTGATATCTAAATAGACATCTCCTTTAAGTTCGGGTTGCATCCAAAAGGCATAATCGTGTATCAATCCGTTAAAATGAAAATCACTATCATCTATATAGCCCGTAAAATCTATAATTTCTAGGTCTTTCTCATCTATATATACATCGGCATTAAAATCGTGTAGTGTATGTGGATAATGCTTTAAGTCTGCATACAAACTATCTATAAAAAACTCCCCTTTTGGTAAATAATCAGATTCTGTGAAATTTTTCGCGGAAGCGTTAAAAGAAAGCCCTAAACTTAAATCTTTTATTTGTTCATCAAAACCTGTTTGGATCGTATCCTGTTTTGAAAATCTTGTTAGTTCTGCAAGATCCAAATAACTAGAGGTAATATCTAAATGGACTTTCACAGGAATATTTGTATGATGAATAATAGCAGGTAGGTCTGAAAGAAAACCACTGATGGATAGATCTGAATTTCCCATTAATAGTTCAAACTGTTTCAGCGTCGCTTCTTTGCCATTCATAACTACGTTTACATCCAAATCTTTTATGGGAGCGGGAAGTTCTTTAGAAACAATTTTTAAATCTTTTACAATCAATTCTGCATAATATGCCTGATTGAGTTTTTGTAGTGCTTTTTCTGGGTTATCAATATCAATAATATCATGAAAATTCATTTTAAGCGAAACTTGTCCAGAGGCATCTTGTACTTGTTCTAGTTCAAAAAAGGTTGCAATAAAATCAAGATTGAAATTTGAATCGATTTGCATATCCACTTCGGGAGATTCAAAATTCTTAACAAAAAGGGAACCTTGAAATTCGCCTTTTTCCAAGGACGCAGTGATATCGGTTAGTGAAAATTCCATCGTACTGAGATCTCTATTTTCTCCATTTGTAAAATGTCCATTAAAACCCAAATCATCTATCTTTTTATTTCTTTCTGTATTTTCTAAGAAGGCTTTTCCTGCTCCGAAATTAGCATTGATAGCAGGTCTGTTTCCTTTGTTAGCAGGTCCCTTAATACTTGCGTTAAAATAAATTTTACCTGCATTATTGTATTTCTTTAGTATAGGGATTACATCTGTTGGCGCAAATGCAATGAGCATATCAAAGTTGGTCTTTGTTCCTTTTATAGATAGGTCAAGGTCCATATCATTATTTGTATCTATAGAACCTTCTAACTCAAAATCACCATTTTCTATTGAAATACCTGAAGGTCGTATGTCAAGAATACCCGTGTATTCATTAAATGCTAAGTCTGTATGAATTTCAAAATGTTTTTTACGAATAAAAGTTGTGTCTTTATCTTTTATCACATTTAATTCAAAATAGGTGTCTATATGCCCAGCGATAATACTGTCTTTCCGGCTAAAGCCACCCGTACCTGCATATATAAATTTTTCGACATCTGTATTGGTAGCTTCGTCTAATGTGTGGACATCTAGATTTTTGAATCTAATTTTTTTTAGATGAATATTAGTGGAAGGTGTGTCCGTTTCAGAAGTACTGGCTAAGGAGTTTTGAATATTGGTTGTATTATTTTCGTGAATGACAATATTAAAAACCCCTTCTTCAATTAGTACGGATTGTATATCATAGTTTTTATTGATAATATCCCATAGATTGAAACCTATGTACATATCCTTTACATCCATGATAATGGGCGCATTATTTTCTTTTGTTTCAAGGATTTGCACATCATGTACTTTTATAGAGATGTGCGGAAAATTACCAAAAAGTGATAATTCACTTTCACCAACATGTATAAGGCCTTTGTGTTCTTTGTTGAGTATCGCAATCTCCCCTTTAATAATTTCAGATTGGTTGCTCTGAATATATAGGATGAGGGCGCCTACTACCAAAACGGGAACTAAGATTAGGAGTACTAAAACTCGTTTCCAGAATTTTTTAATCTTCAAAGTAGCTGTTTTAAAATTCATTTGGCAATAGAAAAAATGTTTGCTTTTAAAAGTAACAAATTCGTATGAAAAATCTTATGTAGCTTATGAATTCGTTTTTGGATCGATGGGATGTATTGATTAGATGTTTTGGATTTTTACTAAACTTATCCAATCCCTGAGACCTTAGCTTTGGGAAATTCATAAATGAGGAAAAGAGGTATTTAGGTTTATCATGTGAGAAACTAGCATCAAATTCTTTTAGAATTACGATTCTATTTTCTAGATAATTTTACAAAAACAAAGAGGAAGAACACACAAAATAGCAAATCATTTACGCCGTATATGGAGTAAAACATTCCTGCCATTGTATCTTTTTCATATACGTCTGAAATATTGTTATTAAGAATCCATTGTAGCCAAACAGATCCATAAATCAGCTTTTCAATAGCAAAGACACCGACAAGCCATTTTACGTGATGATACTTTTTTGCGATAGCTATGTATGCGACCCCCCAAATAACAATCATGACTAAACCAAAGTTGGACATCACCGTTGGATCGACTTCGGGAATGGTTGTATTTGTAAAGAACCTTGAAAAGAGTAAGACACTTAGGTTCATTAATCCTGCGAGAATAAAGCCTTGTGTGATGGTCTTATGTTTAATAGTCATCTGTTGAGTCTATAGATTTGATCTCTCAAAGTAATCAAAATTCTTTTGAAGGGATTCATTGAAACATATTATTTGTATAAAATCTCTTTTAAGGTTTGAATATATATATGGTTTCAGAAGGATTTCATTATAAAAATCTGTGTTGTGTAAAATATTAAAACGGTTTTCCACTTCAATACGTCTAGTATAAAATTTATATTATACGCTACTTTGACTAAGTTCAGCATAGGTTTCGCACTTCGGCTATGCTCAGTGTGAACTTCTGCATCGCTATGCTCTTTGAAAGCGAACTCAAAAAGAATAAAGATCTGATTAAGTGGCACATAATTTTTAAAAAAACCTAAAAAAAATTATGTGCTTTTCTGATATACAGTTATTTTCGCGCCTTGTTTAATAAAAATATAAAAAACATAGAATGAAAAATTTAAAATTAGTAGTGCTTTTTGCCTTAGTTTTCAACCTTGTAGCTGTTTCTTGTAAGAGTGATGATGACAATGATACGGTTGCCTCAGAAAATACGATGACTATAGATGGAGAGCAATTTGATGTTGAGGTAGGATTTTTATCAGAATTTGGAGCAAATGGAGATGGAAGTTTTGATTGGGATGTTGTCTTATTTTCAGATGGATTTACGATTGACACAGCAGAAGAAGAGATTACTGGAGTTGGAGCATCTTTATATTTGGATCTAAATACAAATAGTGCTACAGGACTTGTACCGGGTACGTATATATTTTCTAATGAAATAGCAGAATTTACATGGGTAGATGCAGAGGGTGTTATCAACTTTAATGCTGAAACAGGTAATGGAACCTTTTTTAGTGCAGTAAGTGGTACAGTTGTTATTTCAGGAACAGGAAGTGATCAATTGATCGTAGCAAACTTAGTAGATGCGAATGGTAACGCATTAACAGCTTCTTACAGAGGACTGTTACAAATATTATAATCTATTAATTGCAAGATCTTCTCAAGATCATTAAAAATAGAGTACATATTATATACCCCAAAAGCCCATTATAATGTAAATTATAATGGGCTTTTTAATGTTAAAATCTTTACCTACTCCGTTAAGATGATACGAGGAGTATTTCTTTATAAAGTAATCACCTCTTCACAAATCACCTGTCGTAAACGTTTTCCATAATCTAGCAAGGCTTTGATTTCCTTGATACTTGCAATGCGTTCTTTATTGAAAATAAGTAATTGCTTCCCGTTAGACTCTACGTGATAGTAGGGATTGCTTTCAAAAAAATGGATCAATTCATCCGTAAAAAAGGATCTTATTGCGATCTCATTATCACCTAAAAGATAAAAGCGATTCGAAAAATCACTGTGCTCTTTAAAGTTAATATCCTTGTGTACCGCTAAGGAATAAAACTTTTCTAATAAGCCTTCTTTATCTAGTGTAAACAAAGGAACTTCATTAGGGAGTTTTATAATAAGCATCGTAGTGCGTATAATTTCTTTTGTGATTAATTCACCTTCAGAAAAGGTAATGTCAAACGTATTGATGATATTTTCTGAATTTGATAATCTATTGGTTATATGTTCTATTTTTTTGGTTGTAAACGTATAAAAGGTTTCTAGGAAGTGAACCTTTGTACTTTTTTGTGCATCGTATGTAAGATGGTAATCTTTGGCAAGTTCTTCTAATGCTATTTGTCTTCTGGTAAGACTGTTTTTAATCACATTTGGAATAGGAAGCAAACGCCTTAATGCAAAGGGATGCTCAGATTTTGTATCGTGCATATCAAGTCCTATCACTTCAAAATGACCTCCTCGTTTTGAAAAAAGTTCTTGATAGTTATGTAAATTTTCCATCACCGTGTGATCTACAAATTCACACATAGAAAAATCTACAACAACATCAGTATCTTCAGAAATAGCGTCTAGTTTGTCTTTGAGTTTGTAAAAGTTTAAGAACGTACAAAAATGCTTGACACTTACAAAATAGCTATTTTCAGAAATCCCTCCGGCTTCTCTAAACATCAATACATTGGGTTTGAGAACGTTTCTAATAAACAAGGTAAAACTTTTGGTCAGGATCACATGAATAATAAACGTAATGACAACTCCTATAATAATACCTGTAATAAGGTCTACTAAAAGAGTGGTAATGAGGGTTCCAAAAAAGATAATTAATTGCTCTCTTCCGATAGAAAAGATCTTCCCTATCATCACTGGAGAGGCGAGTTTATATCCTGTGTATACTAATATCGCCATTAAAGCAGGTAAGGGAATTCGTGTAAGTTGTGTGCTAAATAGTCCTATAAAAAGGACTAGAAAACTTGCGTGAAAAAAATTAGAACTCCGGTTGCTACCGCCGTTATTGACATTGATAGAACTACGTGCAATGACAGTAACCACATTGAGACCTCCCAAGAAACCACTCCCTACGGTCGCAAGGCCTAGCGCTTTTAAGTCTCGATTGATGTTTGACCTCCTTTTCTGAGGATCCAATTTATCTACAGCTTTGATACTCAATAAAGATTCTATACTAGCAATCAGCGTTAAAGCGACCACACTTGACCAAAAAGGCAGTGTTCCTATAGTCGAAAAATCAGGGGTTGGAATATCTGCTACAATCTCTGCCAATGCAGGAATATTAGAGATCATATACGCAGGATGAATAGGGTTAGGAAGTTTTAAAACGAGTTCGTAATAATAACTAAATCCTATAGAAAGCAACACAATCCACATAGGTGCAGGGATGAGCTGTAGGTATTTGTTTCTTATTTTAGAATAAAACACCATAATCGCTAGACTGATCACACCCGCAATGGCAGCATACGTAAACCCAGTATCATCATACAAAAAAGCCCCTTTGATGGTGGTAGGAATTTCTAAAAGGTAGTCTATGTTTCCATCTCTTTTTATCCGATTGCCCAGCATAATATGAAATTGCTTTCCTAAGATGATCAGTCCAATAGCGGCAAGCATTCCTTGAATCGCAGAAGAAGGGAAAAAATCGGCTAGTTTTCCTAAACGTAAAAATCCGAGAACCAATAAAACAACTCCAGAAACAATAATCGCTGCATACGCGCCAAAAGGGCCTAATACGGTCATCGCAATCAGCAATCCTCCTACAAGTCCGTTACCAGGACCTGTAATCGTCACGTGACTTCCCCCAAGTATAGATACCATAACACCACCGACAACCGCGGTAATGATTCCTGCAATAGGTGGTGCTTCACTCGCCATGGCGAGTCCTAACCCTAAAGGCAGAGCAATAAGACTGACCACAAATCCTGAAAATATATTTTTAGGAAGCGCTTTAAAAACGGATGCTATTTTGTTTTCTTTTAGACTCACTGAATGATTAAAACGTCTGTTGGTAATTCAGTTAATATGTGCTCAATGTCATGAGGAAAAAGACGATCCCAAAAATTTGTTTTTGACGGAGCGTTCATGACTAATAAATCGGCACCTATTACCTCGGCATAATGACCGATACTATAACCGCGTTTTCCAAAAATAGCTTGTGTCTTAATCGTAATCTCTTTTTTATAAGTGTCAGGAACTTGAGAGATCATTTGTTGTACTCTATAATCTTCACGTCTACTTATTTTTTCTTTTTTGATTTTTGCAGCTCTAAGCGATTTGTCATCGTCTACGTGTACCGCTACTTCTTGTTGTCTGATCTCTTCTACAATCGTGATACGTGAAGCATTTAATTTGTTGGCTACATAAAAAGCAGCATCTAGAGTCTGTAAGGTTCGTGCATCTTCAAGTCCATTCACCACAATATGCTCACATTGAATCCGATCTACAGAGGGTTTTATAAGCAATAAAATAGAGCATTTTGCTTCTCTGGTAATCTTGCGAGCGATAGACCCTATATAATATTTAAAAATATTTTCTCGCTGTGCAGCTCCTAATATTAGGAGGTCTATTTTATATTTTTCTGTAGCAGATATGATACTTTCAACAGGTTCTCCAGGTTGAAAAACAATACTATATAATAAATTTTGAACTTTGAAAGGCGCTACGATCTCATCTAATTGAGTTGCTTTTTCATCTGTTCTTTCACCCACATGAATAAGAACCAACTTTGCATTAAAGAAGATACACAAACGCGCAGCTTCATATAGATTCGCTTTAAGGTTTGGAGAAAATCCTGCGCCAATTCCAATAACTCGAAAAGGTTGTGTATTCAATAGAGGTTTGATAAAATTAAGCGGGTAAGGTACTCTTTTTATATTCTCTCATAGAGAGAACAACAGATTATTCAGATTCATAATAAAACAAAAGCCTTTCGTTGCAAGATCTACAGTGGGATAATTTCTGTGTACGCTTTCGCGAAAGCATACAAAACCTTACTTTTATTAGTGAAACATTGTTTTGTAAAGTCAGAAAGACGCGTACAAAAAAGCTAGTTGAACGAATCCCGCTGAAAAGCGATATTTATATTTTAATACCTCGATCCTTGGATCGATTTTTAAGATGTATAGCGTAGTGATTGTGATATACGCTTTCGCAAAAGCGTGTAACCTCTTAATTTTAATTATATTTAAGAAAATAAACAGCTATGAAGAAATTACTTTTTATACTCTTTTTGGGAACCTTTTCGCTTCAAGCACAAGTAAAAGTATTAGTAGGAGGGACGCTTATTGATGGATACGGAGCTACTCCCATTAAAAACAGTGTCATTATTATAGAAGGGGATATTATCAAAGAAGTGGGAACAGTAGCTACCGTGAAGATTCCTGCTGGCGCAGAAGTCATCTCTACCGAAGGAATGTCTGTACTTCCCGGATTATGGGATATGCACGTACATACGATGATTAATGGACATGCCGATTATGCCTACTGGGATAAAACCTATTTGCCCTTATTAGAGAATACGATTATGCCAGCGTCTGCCGAGCAATTATTGATGGCTGGAGTCACAAGTGCTCGTGATCTTGGTGCGCCTTTGGAAGAAAGTATATCTGTGCGAGATCGTATTAATAAAGGAGAAATTCCTGGAGCCACGCTATATGTGTCTGGCCCTTTTATCCAAAAGAAGCCATATCCTGGTACCGAAGCCTTTCGTTGGGGCGTGAATGGTGCAGACGATGCACGTAAAAAAATAAAACGCCTTGCCGAAGCAGGTGTAGATTGTATCAAACTCATTGATCAAGATCAAATGACCACAGCCGAGTTACAAGCTGTGGTAGATGAAGCGCATAAACACAATCTTAAAGTGGTAGCACATGGACATCGTCCTATGGAAATTATATCAGGATTAAAAGCAGGAGCAGATTGTTTTGAACATACAGGACTTTCCTCAGCACCAAGATATCCAGATGAGGTGATGTATGCTATTAGAGCACGTACGGCACAGATGAATTTGGGACCTTTATTTTGGTGTCCAACCGTAGAGGGTTTATACAACTATGAGTATGTACGCGATAATGGCGAGCATCTGGATAACGATTCTTGGCATCGCGGACTTCACGACACTATTGTAGCCGATATTAAAAATAGTTTTGCTCATAAAGATAGGTTGCCTTATTTCCAATTAACACCAGCTCGTAAACCTACACTCGAAACAAAAATCAACCAACTCATAGATGCTGGTGTTGTCCTTATGATAGGGACTGATAGTGGGATCCCTATGAAATTTCATAGCCAATCTACTTGGAACGAATTGGATGTTTGGGTCAACGAATTTGGGATTGATCCTATGTACGCTATCCGTGGTGCTACCTACTGGCCATCGCTATGGATGGGTGTTGCCGATAAGGTAGGCACAGTTACCGAAGGAAAACATGCCGATATTATCGCGGTAAAAGGCGATGTACTAAGACACATCAGTCTTTTACAAGATGTTGATATTGTTATAAAACACGGTAAACGGTATAAATAAGCTAGAGAAGACGCTTCAAAGCAAGTTCAATTTCTTCTTCTTTTCCAGAGGCTTTTTTTAGAACTAGCCGTATAGTTTGTCCTTCTTGTTTTAATAGATCTCGGTACAATTTTAAGGTTGTATGCGAGATCCCGTGATGGAATGAACTTCGTCTTCTGTTGTAATTCGTAAACGTGTCACGACTGCTTTATCCATAACAGCTGTTGACGCTCCTGTATCAAAAACAAATGTAAGTGCCTTTTCTTCTCCAGCTACTTTTACAGGAATATAGACTAATCCCTCTTTCTCAAATGAAATGCTTGAGATTTGGCTTGTTGCATTGGAGTGATAGCAACCAATATTAAAAACAGATAGCGTCTCATGAGATGTATTTTTTTCAAAAATACCTAACTAGCTAGAAAAACAGGGTTAATGAGTGTTAACGTGTTCGATTTTTAAAAAGGGTATAATAACTTACATGAGAATATATGTAGAATACTATATTTGATGCTTACAGTCCATTTTTGGAGTTTTTTACTTAAATTAGAGTGTACTTACAATTCATTAATCGAATGAAATACAATTACTTATTAGCTATTTTTCTTTTAAATTTTTACTCGTATACCAGTAGTGCTCAAGTGATAGACCGTGTGATGGAGGACTCTATGTATAAAGAGATAGAGCGCGCTTATCACTTGTTTGATCAATTTGATTATGGAGCAGCTATAAATATTTCAGATAGAGTTATTGATTATGCTACTAAAACTAATAATAACCACTTAAAAGCAAAGGCTTATAATGTTCTAGGAAATACGTATTACAATACGGGTAATGACTCTTTATGTTTGGATTATTTATTCAAATCAAGAGATTATTTTCTAAAATCCAAAGACATTGGAAATGCCATAAAAGTGATAAGTGATATAGGGGTTACGTATAGAGAATTTGATAGCATAGAAAAATCTAATGCCTATTTTAAAGAAGCTATTGAGCTTGGGAGAGCATCGCAAAATAAAGATGAGATCATCTATCCACTGTATAATTATGCAAGATATGTATACGACTCCGAGCAAGATTATACTACTGCGCTTGCCTATTATAAAGAAGCTTATGAGCTGTCAAAAACATCATCGCTTGTTAAAGGGAGGTCTATTATTGGGCATTTATATATGAAAATGAGTGATATCTATTATGAAATAGATGATGTAGCCAATTACGATTTCTATTATAATGAAAGCCTAGCCTATGCAAAAAAATATCAATTTTATGGTATTTTGGCGACACTGTATAGATTACAGTCTGATCGTTATTATACTGATGGCCAAATAGAAAAAGCATTTCTTGCATTACGAGAGTATACACAAGTTGCAGATACGATATACACCTTTAGAGAATTAGAAATAGCCAAAGAAGTAGAGGCGAGCATTCGTATGATCGATAATGAAGAAGAGCTTGTGCGAGCCAATAAAGAAAAAGAAAAACAAGCTGTTGCGTTTAAAAAGGCAAAAGTGTCTAACTTTATATTTTTAGCATTAATTCTCTTTCTTTTATTTGGCGTCTATGCCATCTTTAAGAAAAACAAACAGCTGAAGGTTGCTAAAGAAAAAGCAGAAGCATTATCTAATGTAAAAAGTAAATTCTATTCAGAGATTAGTCATGAGTTGCGCACCCCTTTATATGGCGTTATCGAACTTTCTAGACTACTGTTAAAAGAAAATGTGAATAGTAGTCATAAGGAATACTTGGAGTCTCTCAATTTTTCTGGAAATCATTTATTATCTCTTATTAATAATGTACTTCAATTAAACAAAGTAGAGTCAGGGATGATGACCCTAGAGTTCTTAGAGTTTAAACCTAGAATTTTAATTTTAGATATTGTAGAAAGCCTAGAGTATGCTATACGTCATAGCAATAATAAAATTCAATTAGATTATGATACAAACATTCCTGATGTATTAGTTGGTGACTCTTTAAAACTATCACAAATCCTAATCAATCTAATCTCTAACGCTATTAAATTTACAAGTGATGGTACTATTACAATCATTACAAAATTAGTAGATGAACAAGAAGAAGAGGCCACTGTTTATTTTGCAATAAAAGATGATGGTATTGGAATCTCTAAAGAAAATCAAACAAAGATTTTTGAAGAATTTTATCAAGAACATGCAAAATCAGAAATGTCATTTAAAGGCACTGGTTTAGGGCTCTCAATTGTAAAAATGACCTTGGATGCAATGGGAAGCACAATCCACATAGACAGTGTTAAAGGAGAAGGAGCGATATTTAGTTTTGAACTAAAATTATCTAAAAGTACCAAAGCCATCATAAATGATGCAGATCTTAAAGATTTGACAGAAGACTTGCGACATAAGAAAATATTGATTGTAGACGATAATAAAATTAATTTACTAGTTACTAAAAAGATTTTAGATCAATATGAAATTGATTCTCAAGTTGTTGATTCTGGAGAAAAGGCGATAGCTCTTATAAAAGAAACTGCCTTTGATTGCATTCTTATGGATATTCACATGCCAGAATTAGATGGATATGAAACGACAAAAATCATACGAAATATGGGGGATTTTACCCCTATTATTGCATTGACAGCAACCTCTTCAGAAGAGATAGAGCGCAAAATGAATAGTCAACAAATGAATGGATATATTTTAAAACCATTTATCACCACAGATTTTATCCAGAAAATACATTGTGCTGTTGTGCAAATGAAAAAAGAATGTTAGCTATTTTTAGGACGAGCATTAAACATCCCGACGTGTAAGAACGTTCCAATTTTCCGAGCCCTATTTTTAAGCGTAGCGGCTTTCTCGCCAACAAATAAATCATCTATTGTTTGCACCCAGTAATTGAGCCAAATCCCAAAATGCTGTTCATTGATGGTATATCCTTCGGAAGCATCTACTTCTTGGTGTTTGAGCAACGGATTGCCTGTAAACTTCTTAGAGAAAAAGAGTTGTGCTTCCCAAAAGTCGGTAAGATGTTCTAAATGCGCCTTCCAATCCTGAATGTGACGATTAAAAATAGGAGCGAGGTACACGTCTTTACGTATACGACTATAAAAAGAAGTGACAAGAAACGCGATGTCTTCTCTGGTGGTGATTTCTTTTTGCATAACTAGCGACAAGGTAGGCACAAAAGTTATGATATAGCAAGTATATAATAATATATATGGTTGAGTATGCTTTCGCGAAAGCGTACTCAGAAAATACTAATTAAGCGTAGTGTGTAGCACCCCTATCTGTCCATTTTCATTAATGGTCGTGGCTTTTACTTTTAAGGGCATTGTATTATCAGATGTGATAGGAAATCTAATAATCGCTTCCCCATTTTCATCTGTTTCCACCGAAGGATTCCAATAGACTACAGGATCATTTTTTCGTTCTCTTTTAGAAAGGCTTTCTTGATAGTCTTCAAAGGAAATAGTAGGCTCATACCCCTGAAAGTCTAATTGCGCTTTCTTTCTAGAGATGGTTTCTCCTAGTGCAAACCGAGTGTATACAGCGATCACTCCTCCAGCGGCTCTGGAACCATAAATAGCAGCGTCAGGTCCTAAGAGTAATTCTATACGTTGTACATCTGAGTTATTTACAAAGCCCAATAATGT
>ERZ651776.3515-NODE-3515-length-15535-cov-9.976388_pt1 | contig 15535 bp, 16 predicted proteins | sample MGYA00514761_ERZ651776 | MGnify/ENA metagenome assembly ERZ651776 | reverse complement strand
CATAAAGTTCTTTACCACCACCATATTGAAACCAAGATAAGAAAGCGATGTTATCAATACCTACACCTGCACCTGCTACTGGAGAACCGAATAACATTGCTGCAGGATGATCACCTGACCAGTAATGCGTCCAAGCAAAACCACAATCGATAAGTCCTTTATCAACTGCATCTAAAGTTTCTTTTACACCTACCACAGAACCTGTTGGCATAATTTCAAACTTAAGTGAACCTTGAGTTAGCTCAGTAACTGTATCTGTAAAGTCTTTCAACATTACCACTTCATCAGCTTTTGCACTAATTACGGTTTGACACTTAAGAGTTTGAGCAGAATTCGCTCCAGTAACTGTCATGACAGTTAAAAGAAGAGATCCTACTAATAACGATAATATTTTTTTCATATTATTATATTTCCTCTCTCGTTTGTTTTTTAAAAAAAGTATAATCACAAAAACATGAGTAATTAACAAGCACTTTATTGTGACATTGTTGATAAAAACTTCTGTAATACTAGTATTTATTTTTTTTAATTATATAAAACAATTCAAATGGAGAATTTTGATTATATTATTTTAGGAGCTGGATCTGCTGGTTGCGTGCTCGCAAATAGGCTAAGTGCTAATCCCAATAACAAAGTTTTATTATTAGAAGCTGGAGGAAAAGATACCTATCCATGGATTCACATTCCAGTTGGATACTTTAAAACAATGCATAATCCAAAAGTAGATTGGTGTTTTAAAACTGAGCCAGATGAAACAATGAATAATAGATCAATCAGATATCCAAGAGGTAAAACCTTAGGAGGTAGTTCTTCTATAAATGGACTTTTGTGGATCAGGGGTCAAAAAGAAGATTATAATATTTGGAGACAATTAGGCAATACAGGTTGGAGTTGGGAAGATGTTTTACCTTTCTTTTTAAAATCCGAAAATAATGAACTTGGTAAAAGTGAATTTCATAATGACAGCGGTCCAATTACAGTTGCCAATAAAAAAATTAATCTAAAACTACTTGATGAATTTCAAAATGCTGCAGAGGAATATGGTATTCCCAAAACAAATGATTTTAATACTGGAGATAACTTTGGTGTAGGTTTTTTTCAATTCACTACAAGTTTTAATAAACCTGGATTAAAATTAAGATGTAGCGCTGCTAAAGGTTATTTAAATCCTGTAAAAAAAAGATCAAATTTAAAAATAGTCGTAAAGGCTCATGTTCAAAAAATAAATTTTGAAGGAAAGAAAGCAGTTGGAGTTAATTATTACCAGAAAGGTAAATTAATTACTGTGAAAGCTAATAGAGAAGTTATCTTATCTGCTGGTGCTATTGGCTCTCCTCATGTTTTACAGGTATCTGGTATAGGGGACTCAGAAAAATTAAAAAAATGTGGAATTAAAACTATTCATGAATTGAAAGGTGTGGGAAAAAATTTACAAGATCATTTAATGTTTAGACCTGTTTATAAAGTTAAAAATTTAAAATCATTAAATAGCAAAATAAATAGTCTAATTGGAAATTTTTTTATTGGTTTAGAATATATTTTTAAGCAAAGTGGTCCCATGACGATGGGAGCTAGTCAAGTCTGTGGTTTTGTTAAAAGCGATCCATCAAGAGCAACACCTAATTTACAGTTTCATGTTCAGCCTATAAGTACAGACATTTTGGGAGCTACTAAAATGCATGACTTTGATGGAATAACTCCAACTATTGCAAACGTCAGACCTACCAGCAGAGGTGAAATAAACATAGCTAGTGGAGATAGTAGAGATAACCCTAAAATAAAAATGAATTATTTATCCACTCAAGATGACAGAGATGTTGCGGCTAAAGCGTTAAAAATTGTTAGAAATATCATGATGAACACCGAAACTTTTAAAAAATATGAACCAGAAGAATATCGACCTGGAATACACATTACTGATGATGCAGAGCTTGTTAAAGCAGCTAGTGATCACGCTCAAACAATATTTCATCCTGTTGGAACATGTAAAATGGGTAAAGGAGACGAAGCTGTTGTTAATGATAAATTGCAGGCACATGGATTACAAAATTTAAGAATTGTAGATGCTTCTATTATGCCTAATATTACTTCAGGAAATACTAATGCTCCAACAATAATGATTGCAGAAAAAGCCTCTGACATGATATTAAAGCAGTAATCATGTTAGCAGAGCTACTTTCTCCTGAACAAATTACCATACTTACTCAGATAATTTTTATCGACTTAGTTTTAGCTGGAGACAATGCCATTATTATTGGAATGGTTGCCTCAAAATTTCCAGCCGAACAAAGAAAAAAAGTTATTTTTTGGGGTATAGGTGGTGCAGTAATTTTAAGGATAATCTTAACACTTCTCACTGCCTTTTTATTGCAAATAACTGGGTTAAGATTAATTGGAGGTTTGTTGCTCCTTTACATTGTCTACAAACTTTATGTTGACGTAATTAAAGGTGACTCAAAAGATGAAGATATAAAAGTAGATAACTCAAGTTTTTTAAAAGCAATATGGACTGTGCTTTTAGCAGATTTTACTATGAGCTTAGATAATGTTCTTGGTGTTGCTGGAGCTGCAGGCCATCATTATCATCTGTTAATTTTTGGATTAGTTCTTTCAATAATACTTATGGCTGTTGCGGCAAACTTAATTTCAGGATGGATTAAAAAATATAAATGGATTGCTTGGATAGGATTATTGGCAATTTTAATAGTAGCCATTGAATTAATTTACACAGATATTAAAACTTTACTTCTTTAATGCTTAAAAAAATTAATCTTAAAAATAAAATAGCTCTTGTAACTGGCGCTGGGAAAGGTATTGGAAAAGCTTGCGCTATAGCCTTAGCAGAGGCTGGTGCTAAAGTAATTATATTAAGTAGAACTAAATCTGACTTAGTTGGCGTGAGCAAAATTATCAAAAGAACTAAAGGTTCAAGTAAATCTTTTGTATGTGATGTGACTCAAGTTGAGGAATTTAAAAATATTTTAAAAAAAATAAGTAGGCTAGATATTTTAGTAAATAACGCTGGCAATAATAGACCCGAGCACTTCACTGAAGTTAAACAGGAAAATATGGAATATTTAACAAATCTTAATATGAAAGCAGCATTCAACGTGGCACAACTTTGTTCCCAAAAAATGGTTGAAGCTAAAAATCGAAAAAAAATAGGAGGCTCTATAATTCATATGTCCTCTCAATTAGGAAAAGTCGGTTGTGAAGGTAGAAACGTATACAACATGAATAAATTCGGAATTGAAGGTCTTGCAAGAGGAATGGCTGTTGAATTAGCTGCATACAATATCAGAGTTAATACTGTATGCCCTACTTTTGTTGAAACACCGATGGTAAAAAAATTTTTTAAAAATAAAAAATTTAAAAACAAAATGGTTAAAAATATTCCTCTTGGAAGAGTGGCAAAAGAAAGTGATGTAGCAACAGCTGTAGCATTTTTAGCAGCGGAGTCATCAGAGATGATAACTGGAACTTCATTAATCGTGGACGGAGGTTGGACAGCACAGTAATGAGTATTTTTTTAAAAGATATTAATTTAAAAGGAAAAACTGCATTAATAACTGGTGCAACGAAAGGATTAGGAAGAGGCTCAGCCATAGCCATTGCAGAGGCTGGAGGAAATATCATTGCGATTGGACGAAATCAATTAGAATTAGATAGTTTAAAAAAAGAAATTAAGAAGCTTAAAGTTAATTACAAATCATTTAATTGCGATGTAAATAATTACAATCGTATGAAATCTTTTATTTCAAAATTAACTAAGCTAGATATATTAGTAAATAATGCAGGTACAAATATTCCTGAACCTTTTTTAAATGTAAAAAAATCTTCAATGGAAACTATACTAAATGTGAATACAAAAGCAGTTTTTAATATTGCTCAACTTTGTGCTAATCAAATTATTAAATTAAAAAGAAAAAGTGGTTCAATAATTAATATCTCTTCAATATTTGGATTAGTAGCGGGTCAAAAAAGAACAGTATATAGCATGACTAAATTTGGTGTAGAAGGTTTAACAAAAGGTATGGCTTTAGATCTAGCTAAATATAACATTAGGGTAAATAGTGTTTGCCCCAACATAGTTTTAACTCCAAGAACAAAAAAATATTTTGCAGATAAAAAATACAATAAATATGTAAAAGAAAATACACCAATTAATAAAGTTGTAACTGTGAGTGATGTTGCAACCTCCGTAACATTTTTAGCTTCAGAGGCTGCTTCAATGATTACGGGCACATCAATTGTTATTGATGGAGGGTGGACTGCAAGATGAGGTTTTTAATTATATTTTTTACAATTGTTTTTCAATTTCAACATTTAGGTGCATTAGAATTTATTGGAAAATTTGAACAAGGTGCATTCATTTTAGGAAAAACAAAGCCTGACTCGAAAGTAATAATAGATAACAAAAATGTTAGAGTTTCAAAAGATGGTTATTTCGCTTTTGGCTTAGATAGAGATAGAAAAAATAATGTTTTGATTAAAATTAGAGAGAACGGTGAATTAAAAACTATTGAAAAAAAAGTATTAAAACGAAAATATAAAATACAAAGAATTGATGGACTGCCTCCAAAACAAGTTACTCCACCTCCTGAAGTTTACGAGAGAATAAAAAAAGATAATATCTTAATTGGAAAAGCAAGATCAATTGATACTGCTTACGATTTTTTTAAAGACAAGTTTATTTACCCTATTGATAAGTATATAATTACTGGTGTTTATGGCAGTCAAAGAATTTTAAATGGAAAACCTCGTAGACCCCATTATGGTATAGATTTTCATGCACCAGAAGGAACTCCTGTCAAAGCTATGATGGATGGAGAGGTTACCTTGGTTGAAAATGATATGTATTTTACTGGCGGAACTATCATATTTGATCATGGTCATGGGATAAGCACTTTGTACATGCATATGAAAGATATAAATGTGAAAATCGGTCAAAAAGTTAAGCAAGGACAAATTGTTGGAACCTTAGGGCAAAGTGGTAGAGCCACAGGTCCTCATTTAGATATCAGGCTTAATTGGTTTGATGTTAAACTAGATCCCGCTACTATTTTGAATTAATCCAATTCAAATTTATTCTTATAATCTTTAATAAGTGTCTTATCTTGCAGATCTTTATACAAAATAAAGTCCTCGATGACTAAAACATCTAAATTTGTTCCCATAAAACAATTGAAAGCATCTTCAATAGAACAAACAATGGGTTCTCCACGTACATTAAAGGAAGTATTTACTAATACAGGGCAATTAGTAATTTTTTTAAATTCTTTAATTAAATCATAATATCTTGAATTAGTTTCCTTATGCACAGTTTGAATTCTAGCAGAATAATCGACGTGTGTTATTGCAGGAATACTTGATCTTTTTATATTTAATTTATCTATTCCAAATAAATTTTCATCCTCTTTTTTCATCTTGATTTGTTTGTCTTTTTTTACTTCGGAGACTAAAAGCATATAAGGACTATCACCATCTAATTCGAACCATTCATTGAGATCTTCTCTTAAAACTGAAGGCGCAAAAGGTCTAAAACTCTCTCTAAATTTAATTTTTAAGTTTAATACTTTTTGCATTTTTTCAGACCTTGGGTCTGCTAATATCGACCTCCCTCCTAATGCTCTTGGCCCAAACTCCATTCTACCCTGAAACCAGCCCACAGTTTTTTCATTAGCCAATTCATTGGCTGTAAGTAAAAGCAAATCTTTTGGGCTATGTTTTTTATAATTAGCTTTTAATGATTTGAGTTTTTTTTCTATTGTCTCATTCTCAAATTTTGGTCCAAGGTAGGATCCTTTCATCTGATCTTTAAATTCTATTCTTGGTTTTTCTAATTCATGATACCAGTAAGCTAATGCTGCACCTAAAGATCCTCCAGCATCTCCAGCAGCTGGTTGTATCCAAATATTATCAAAAATTTTTTCATTATGAATTTTTCCATTTGCAACACAATTTAAAGCTACACCACCAGCCAAACATAAATTTTTAATTTTATATTCTTGAGAAATATTTTTAGTTATTTTTAAAACTATTTCTTCGGTTACCGCTTGTATTGATGCAGCAATATCCATATGAAATTGAGTTAATAAATCTTTTTTTGAATTTCTTACAGGAAAACCAAAAAGTTTTGAAAATTTATTATTAGTCATTGTAAGCCCAGTTGCATAATTAAAATATTTCATATTAAGCTTAAATGAACCGTCATTTTTTAAATCTAAAAGTTTTTCTTTTATTATATCTTTGTAAATTGGCTTACCGTAAGGTGCTAATCCCATCAATTTATACTCGCCACTATTTACTTTAAAACCAGTGTAATAAGTAAACGCAGAATATAATAAACCTAAAGAATGTGGAAAATGTATTTCCTTAATTATTTCAAGTTTATTCTTTTTCCCTATTGCTACCGTTGTGGTTGCCCATTCACCTACTCCATCTAATGTTAGAACAACTGCTTCATCAAATGGAGATGGATAAAATGCACTAGCAGCGTGACTGTAATGATGTTCTGAAAATTTTATCTTATTGATGTCTTTAAATTTACTATCTTGCTCTTTTAATTTATCAAACAAAAATTTTTTTTGAAAAAGTTTTTCTCTTAACCATAAAGGCATAGAAAGGCTAAATGACTTAAAACCTCTTGGAGCAAATGCCATATAAGTTTCTAATAATCTTTCAAACTTAAGAAATGGTTTTTCAAAAAAAACTATATGGTCGATTTCATTTAAATCTAATTTGGACTCCTCTAAAACATATTTTATAGCATTTGAAGGATAACTGGCGTCGTGTTTTTTTCTAGAAAACCTTTCTTCTTGAGCTGCTGCAATAATATTCCCATCAAGTATAATTGCCGCCGCGCTGTCATGATAGAATGCTGATATTCCTAAAATAGATGTCACTTAAAATATTGTATATATAAATGGTGCAACTGCAGAACCTTGGCTTAAAACTATTAGAATTCCAAACAAGGCTAATACAATTATGATTGGTAACAACCAGTATTTTTTTCTCTCTTTTAAAAACTCCAAAAATTCTTTCAAAAAATCAATCATCTAAAATTGTTTCCTCATTGAACCCATATTTTTTTTTCTATTAATCCAATACGTTTGTTGTTTATTTATAAATTTTAAACCTAATATATCTTTACCAAAAACTCTAACAACTAAACTTACTGGTGTTAAAATAACAAAATATACTAAAGCCATAATGATTGGAGCGATTATTATTCCTAAAATTTCACCAAATTTTATCCAAATTTTATTTAATGGTGAGAGAAGTTTTGAATTAAGTAATCCAAGTAATAAAAAAATACCTGAAAAAATAATAAAATAATAATTTAAATTTTCACCATTTTTCAGTGGCCAAACTCCAAAAATTAAAAAAACGATAAAAAATAAGATACCAAAACTTTTATTGGAACTCTGAGATTTCATGTATAAAACTAGTTTAAACTCTTTTGAGGCTTCATATCCTCTTTTTTAATTCCAGCAACTTTTACTGGTTTTTTCATAGCATCTCTTCTAAATGGCTCACCTAATTCCTGATTAAGTATCACCTCAATAAATGTTGTAATACCTTTCTTTTGGTCTTCACAGGATTGTTTAATCGCTTTTGTAGTTTCTTCCATTGTCTTAACTGTGACGCCTTTTAAACCACAAGCGTTAGCAACTTTTGCATAACTTAATTCTGGGTCAAGCTCCGTTCCTATAAAGTTATTATCAAACCATAATGTTGTGTTTCTTTTCTCGGCACCCCATTGATAATTTCTAAATATAACCATTGAAATAGCTGGCCATTCTTTTCTTGCACAGGAACTCATTTCATTCATGCTAATACCAAACGCTCCATCACCTGCAAAACCAATTACTGGAGTTTCTGGACAACCTATTTTAGCGCCTAGTATAGATGGAAAACCATATCCACATGGTCCGAATAAACCTGGAGCTAAATATTTTCTTCCTTTTTCAAAAGTTGGGTATGCATTACCTATCGCACAATTATTACCAATATCACTTGAAATAATTACATCTTCAGGCATACCGGCTTGAATAGCTCTCCAGGCTTGTCTTGGTGACATTCTATCTTTATCTCTTTCTCTTGCTTCTTTGTTCCAAACTGTTCCTGGATCATCATCTTCGTGATCTAGGCTTGAAAGTTTTTGTAGCCATGCTGATTTTGTTTGGTGTATTAAGTCTTTTCTTTTCTGTCTATCTGTATCTCCTGCCTTAGGAGATAACTTGTTAAGCAATTGTTGAGCGACTAATTTGGCGTCACCACAAATTCCAACCGTAACTTTTTTAGTTAAACCAATTCTATCTGGATTCATATCAACTTGAATAATCTTTGCATTCTTCGGCCAGTAATCAATTCCATAACCTGGTAAAGTTGAAAAAGGATTTAATCTCGTTCCTAAAGCTAATACCACATCTGCTTTGGCAATTAGTTCCATTGCAGCTTTAGATCCATTATAACCTAGTGGTCCTACTGCTAATGGATGACTTCCTGGAAAACTATCATTGTGTTGGTAGCCTGAACATACCGGAGAGTCTAATTTTTCAGCTAGCTTTACACAATCTTCAATTGCTCCACCTATCACTACTCCTGCTCCCGATAAAATTACAGGAAATTTAGCATCTGAAAGTATTTTTGCTGCTTGTTCTATTGCATCTGCTCCACCTGCTTGGCCCTCTAACCGTACAATCGGAGGTAATTCAATATCAACAACTTGAGTCCAATAATCTCTTGGTACATTTATTTGTGCTGGGGCTGAACCTCTAATGGCTTTTTCAATCACTCTATTTAAAACTTCTGCAATTCTCGATGGGTCCCTAACTTCTTCTTGGTAACAGACCATATCTTTAAATAAATTCATTTGTTCAACTTCTTGGAAACCTCCTTGGCCCATTGTTTTGTTTGCAGCTTGAGGTGTAACTAATAAAAGAGGTGTGTGATTCCAGTAAGCAGTTTTGATTGGCGTTACTAAACCTGTAATGCCTGGCCCGTTTTGTGCAACAACCATTGACATTTTTCCTGTAGCTCGTGTGTAACCATCAGCTATTAAGCCACCATTAGTTTCATGAGCAACATCCCAAAAAGTTATTCCTGCATCTGGAAAAATATCTGAGATTGGCATAAATGCTGAACCGATAATACCAAAGGCATGTTCTATACCATGCATTTGCAAAACTTTTACAAAAGCTTCTTCAGTTGTCATTTTAGCCATAAAATACCTTATATTTTTAAATTCAAAACTTGCTTTAAATATACTAAATTTTAGTCTATATCCATTAATAATTTTATGTCACAGCCAGATCTAATTATACACGATGAAAAAGATAACGTAGGAGTTGTTGTTATTGAAACTACAAAAAAAGGGCAAGAATGTAGTGCTTGGATTATGGAAAACGACAAAACGATAAAAGTACCATCTACCAATGAAGTTCCTTTAGGTCACAAAATTGCACTAAAAGATTTAAAGACTGGAGATACAATTTTTAAATATGGTCATGATATCGGTAAAGTAGTTAAAGATATTAAAAAAGGTGAACATGTTCATGTTCACAATGTAAAAACAAAGAAATGGTAAATTAATTATGGAAATTCCAAAAAGTTTTTTAGGATATAAAAGAGAAAATGGGAGAGCTGGAACTCGTAATCACGTTATCATTCTTCCAGTTGATGATATTTCAAATGCTTGTGCTGAAGCAGTTGCAAACAACATTAAAGGAACAATAGCTCTACCGCATTCATACGGAAGACTTCAATTTGGAGCAGACTTAGAATTACATTTTAGAACGATGATTGGAACTGGAAAAAATCCAAATGTTGCTGCTGTAATTGTTATTGGAATTGAACCTAAATGGACAAAAAAAATTGTTGATGCAATAGCTGAAACAGGAAAACCTGTTGAAGGTTTTCATATTGAACGAAGTGGTGACATTCAAACAATTATGAAAGCTTCTAAAAAAGCTCAAGAATTTTCTATGTGGGCATCTGAAAAACAAAGAGAAGAGTGTCCGATGAGTGATTTATGGATTTCTGTTAAATGTGGAGAGTCTGATACAACATCTGGACTTGCGGCCAACCCAACAGTTGGAAATTTAATGGATAAATTAGAGCCATTAGGAGTACACTTGTGTTTTGGAGAAACTTCTGAACTTACAGGAGCAGAGACAGTTTGTGCTAAGCGAGGTGCAACTCCTGAAGCAGAAAAAAAATTCATGAAAACATGGAATGATTACAACGATTTTATTTTAAAAGAAGCAACAGATGATTTATCCGAAAGTCAACCAACAGCAGGAAACATTGCTGGTGGTTTAACTACTATTGAAGAAAAAGCTTTTGGAAATTTTCAAAAAATTGGAACAAGAAAATTTATAGATGTTTTAGAGCCTGCTGAAGAACCAACTAAAGGAAAAGGACTTTACTTTATGGACACTTCATCCGCTGCTGCAGAATGCGTAACTCTTCAAGCAGCTGCAGGATTTAATATTCATTTATTTCCAACTGGACAAGGGAATATTATTGGAAATCCTATCGAGCCAGTAATAAAATTAACTGCAAATCCATTAACCGTAAAAACTATGAAAGAACATATAGATTGCGATGTATCAAAGCTTCTGTCTCGAGAAATGAATATGTCTCAAGCTGGTGATGAATTAATCAAATCAATGTTAAGAGTAGCTAATGGAAGATTAACTTGCGCTGAAGCTTTAGGCCATAGAGAGTTTGTTATGACTAAGCTTTATAGAAGTGCTTAATGTCTTCTGTTCAAGAAGATTGTATCTTTTGCAAAAAAATTAATTGTAAAATTTTAAAGCAGTTAAAATATTTCTTTATTATAAGAGATACAGCTTATCCTGTAACAGAACACCACACATTAATTATAACAAACAGACATGTTTCAGATTTTTTTGAACTTAGTGATGAAGAAAATATTGAATTAAATCAAATTTTAAAAGATCAAAAAAAGGAACTCAAAGATCTTGATAGCAATATCTCTGGATTTAATGTTGGCGTTAATATCGGTAAGGATGCTGGTCAATCAATTATGCACTGTCATATTCATTTAATTCCAAGAAGAAAAGGTGATGTCGAAGATCCAAGAGGTGGTGTGAGAGGTGTAATACCTGAAAGACAAAAATATAGAAAAAAATAATTATTTTACTGGAAATTTCACTTCTTCTTTTGGTTTTTTCTTTCTTAAATCAGATATAATTTTTCTCATCCAAGCAGCCAAGACTCCAAGTCCTATAGCTACAATAATAGCAAAAGCTCCATATAAAAATGGAAACTCGTTAGATAGTTTAAGAGAAAACTCTGCGTATTTACTTAGATCTGTTTGAATTACTTTTTCTTTATTAATTAATTGAGATTGTTCTCTAAAAAAAGAGTCATAAGCAATTGCTATAGCAACGGATATTAACAGCGTTGCAAATAAAGATTTTAATTGATTGGCTTCAAGGTACTGTCCTAGTTTTTGGCCAAGCTGCACTCCAACGATAGACCCTAGAATTAACGGAACTACTAAAAAGAAATCTATTGTGCCGTAATTAAAAGAGTGAAGAACAGTTACAATTGCACTAATAAAAATTGTAACAAATAAAGATGTTCCTGGAATTAATTTAATAGGCATGCCAACAATATAAATCATCGCAGGTACCATCAAAAAAGCTCCTCCAATTCCCATCATCGCTGCAACAAATCCAACTACTAAACCGAGTAATATTGGTGTCAGTGCACTCTCATATAATCTTGATTTTTGAAATCTCATTCTTAGAGGTAAACCTTGCAACCAATTATGTTCGTGTAATTTTTTTTTAATAATTTTTTTTTGAGTAGCAGCTCTTAAAGCTTCAATTAACATAAGAGTTCCTACAATTGCTAAAAGATACATGTAAAGTAACGAAATAATTACACTTATTTTTCCTATGCCTTCAAAGTATGAAAAAGTAGAAATACCTAACAGTGTTCCCATTACACCGCCTGCTACAATCATTAATCCCATTTTATAATCCAAAGTATTTTTAAACCAATGAGTTAAAGAGCCAGAAACTGAAGTTGCTAAAATATTATTTACTTCATTCGGAACAGCATAGATTGGGGGTATACCCATAAAAATTAAAAACGGCGTCATTAAAAATCCACCTCCAACACCGAATAATCCTGAAAGAACACCCACGAGTAGACTTAAAAAAAGTAATAAGAAAATATCTATATTAACTTGAACAATTGGAAGATAAATCTCAAGCATTATTCTAATTAATCTTGTAAAGGTGAGAAGTCAATCTTAATAAATCGTTGCACCAAAAACCTTAACGTTGCCATCCTCAACTCCTAGAACTAATCTTCCTAAAAATTCACCAGGCATAGTCTGACTAGTTTGCTTGTAAAGAATTGTAATAAATTGATTTCTTCTTATCGTTCCCAAAAATTCCTGTTTTTCTGAAAGACTTGTTAATAATTTGTTATTAGCCCATTGTTTTCCAAGTTCTACTTCATTTGCTCCGTAAAGCATTTGTGAGGAGAAATCTTTTGTAAAAGTTCCGTAGTCTTTAATGTTTGATGATTTAACTAAATTATCCCAGATCGGTTGGGCTATTTCTTTTAATTCTTTGTCAGATTTATTTAACAACTCCATTAAACTTTATGAAGCTTTCTTTTCCTTTTTTTCATCTACGATATGGTAAACGGGAACTTTTTCCATTGTAAATTTCTTAGTTTTTGGATCTCTTCTAGAAACTGTCAAACAATGCCAGTTTTCATCATCAAGTTTTAAATGATCTCCTCTATAATAATATCCTGGCCACCTTGTTTCTTTTCTAAATTTAGTATGCTCTGTAACGCATTGTGATGTAACTGTTCTGTGTTTTAATTCCCAAGCTCTCATAAGTTGATGATAATCCTCAGCTCCTACATTTTCTAAATCTTCCTCTAACCACTTAAGTAATTCTAAACCTCGGTTAAGCATATTTTCATTAGTCATATAATTAGTTGCGATACCACCAACATATTCATCCATAATTCTTTGAAGCCTTTGTAGGCCTTGTATTGGAGAAATGTAACTTGGTGAAACAGTTCCACCTGTTATTTCATTTCTTCCAACAGTATAATTTTCTAAAGGTTTATAAATAACTTCTTTGAGATCTGTATATTGTTTTTCATTCACTTTAATTCCATCAGCCTTTTTATCCTCTATATATTTACATGCTGCTTTAGCTGCTAATCTTCCTTCGGTAAATGATCCTGAAGAGAATTTATGTGCACTACCACCTACTGTATCTCCAGCGCCAAATAAACCATCGACAGTTAACATTCTGTTGTAACCCCAAAAATATTCTGGTGGTGATAAATCTTCTGGTCCGCTAACCCAAGCTCCTGAACAAGTTGCGTGTGAACCCATTACATAAGGTTCAGAAGTTGTTAATTCTGGATTAGTATATTTTGGATCAATATTCTGTGAAGCCCATACGACAGCTTGGCCGACTGTCATTCCTAAAAAATTTTCCCAACCAACTGTTTCTAAATGTGGATCTTGAAAAGCTTCTTTAGTAACCATGTGAATTGGTCCACCGCCTGCTTGAACTTCTTGGATAAACGCATGATTACGTAAACATGTTGGTGTTGGATGGTGATCAATATACTCTCCAACCATTTCTTTCGTATGATCATACCATTTCTTCTCGTAATTTTCTCCATTAGCATTTTGAGTGTAAGTTTTTAAATGTAAAAAATAAGCGCCAACTGGACCATAGCCGTCTTTAAATCTACATAAGACAATTCTATTTTCCATTTGAGTCATTTTTGCACCAACTTGAATTGGAAGTGCGTAAGCTGAACCATTGCTCCAAGGCGCATACCACGTTCTTCCCATTCCCTCTCCAACTGCTCGAGGTTTAAATATATGTGATGCTCCACCAGCTGCAACAATTACTGCTTTAGCTTTGAAAACATGATAATCACCAGTTCTCATATTGAAACCAACTGCTCCACCAATTCTATTTTCTTTTTCGTCATCCATTAAAAGATGAGTAATCATAATTCTGTTATAAATTTTATCTGCAGATTTTTTTGCTGCTTCTGCAACGATAGGTTTGTAGCTTTCACCATGGATCATGATTTGCCATTTACCTTCTCTTAAATATCTACCTGTCTTTTCGTTTTTCATCATCGGTAAACCCCACTCATCAAACATATGAACTGTTGAGTCTACGTGACGAGCCATGTCATAACCTAAATCTTCTCTAACCATTCCCATTAAATCGTTTCGAGCATATCTGACATGATCTTCGGGTTGATTTTCATCCCATTGCATTCCCATGTAGCAATTAATTGCATAAAGACCTTGAGCTACTGCTCCACTTCTATCGATGTTGGCTTTTTCAACACAAACTATTTTTAGGTCTCTTCCCCAATGCCTTGCTTCAAATGTAGCTCCCGTTCCGGCCATACCGCCGCCGATAATTAGAACATCGCTTTCTTCAACGTGAGTTTTTACTTTTGCCATTAGTAGTAGACGCCTTTCTTGAATGACTCTTTACTTACAGTTGGAAGGTCTCCATTAATATTTAAACCTTTAGGTTCAGTGTAAAGTCTCTGTGTAGTTATTTCACCTTGGTTAGGTTTATCCTCTTCAGCTAGTTTTGGAATAAATTTACCCCAGGGTTTAGTTGTAATTGGTGAAACGAAATTTTTTTCTGTACCATTTCTGAATTTTATTCTCCATGAAATAGTTCCCTTTTCTTCTTCTCTTCTTACTCTTACGCTATGCCCCATTGGTGCAAAATCAGCATAACCTCGAACATCTATCGCATGATTAGGACATGCTTTTACACATGAATAACATTCCCAGCAAAAGTTTGGTTCAATGTTTTTAGCTCGTCTAATTGTTTCATCAATATGCATTATATCTGATGGACAAATATCTACACAGTGACCACAACCATCACATCTCGTCATGTATACAAAAGTTGACATAAATTATTTTTCTCCCTTAAAAATTAATAACATAAATTTTCTAATAATGCTTCGGTTGTTCTCTTTTAATGCCTAGCCCAAATTGTTCTGGCGCGTCAGCTGGTGGTGGCAAATTGTCTCTAGATCCATCGGCTTCCGCTAAATTCTTTTGAATCGCTGCACCAGGTTTATAAAACATATGAGCAAATTTTGACCAATAAACACCTCCAAATAAAATTAGGTTTGAAATAACAAATAAAACTAAAAATAAATAACTTAGACTATTCATGTTTGAATGTTGTGTGTATGACCATGCTAAACCAAATGTTGCACAAGCCAATAGAGCTAAAACAAATAAGTCTGCTTTAATTATTCTGTACCAAGGATGTGCTTCTGCAGAAACATCAACTCTTAAAAAAAACCAAAACCAATATCCACCTAAACAAGTTAAAATTGCACCTATGTGCCATAAAGCTGTTAAAGTTGATGGGGTTTCAATACCCACAGATGAATAAGAGAAGATTAAAATAGCTGAGCAAATCCAAAAAATAATTGTTCCATACATACCTAAAAC
>ERZ651776.3509-NODE-3509-length-15549-cov-3.894131_pt1 | contig 15549 bp, 11 predicted proteins | sample MGYA00514761_ERZ651776 | MGnify/ENA metagenome assembly ERZ651776 | reverse complement strand
ATCGAAAACGACGAACGAACTACAAAAGCACACAAGAACCCCAACGGATACTCAGGCCGAAAAGAGAACACAAACGACGACGACAAAGAGAACTACAACACCTGCTCAAGTCTGAGCAAAGAACAAATTCATTGTTGAACCCAGAAAAGACAAAAAAAAACGATAACACCACAACACAACGCGATCCACCGACAACCGCGTCAAGCCAAGGGACTACACAACGATCGTCCGCACCTTCCAAACATCGCAGCCAATTCGAACAGGTCACCAGTGACAATGATTCCACTAATTTTTTTCGCAAAAGCAAGAAGAAAGCCACTCACACGATCGAGAACGACGAACGAACAGCAAACACAAACAAGAACCCCAACGGAAACTCAGGACAAAAAAAGAACACACAAACCCCACTATTTTTTGCGGTGTTTTCTGTGGCGATAAACTGTAATATAAACGAGAGAATCGCGAGAGCAAGAGTATGTATGCATTTTGCGAGAAAACAATCCTGGTTGGCCGTTTAACTCTCTAGCAAGGCCTCCAACAGGCCGAATAGCTTCCTCCCCTTCTCCTCGTCGTTGACCTCTTGGTGAGGAATTGTCTTTCTACATCCGACGAAGTAGTCTCCGTGGTATTTCTCGTCCCACTCCATGGTCGACAGTAAGAACTCATTATCAGCCCTGTCCAACTCCACTCCACAGGAGCCCCACCCCTTCCTCAACATCGCCGTGTTTACCGTCCCGGGATCGCAGGAAATGACCAGCGGCGACTCCTCAGCCGGCGACAGACGCCGCGACAGCTCCTTCGCGTACATCGCCGTGAGTCGTTTAGAGTGGCCGTACGCCTCGTATTTATCGTAGTTTTTGTTGGAAAATTGAAGGTCGTCAAAATTGATAGTGGGGGAGCCATCCGCCATGGAGATCGAGGAGACAAATACAAGGCGCGACTTCGGGGGAAGGATGGGGAGCAGTGCGGTGGTTATGATGTGTGGAGAGAGGACGTTCACTGCAAAGGTTTTTTCAAGGTTGTCAGAGGTGAGGGTGAGGTCTGTCTCGAATACTCCACAATTGTTGACGAGGATATCGAGGCACGAGATGAGGGAGAGGACTTTGGATGCGACGGAGCGGCACCCGGCAATCGTACACAGATCACCTACAACGCCGAGGTGCTCTACAGTCCCCTCCAATGCCTCCAATGTCGCCAGGGCAGAGTCAACCTTTTCCTGGGTTCTGCCATGGATGATGACACGGTGGCCGGAGGAGGCAAACCGTTGAGCTGTGTGCAGGCCGATGCCGGAGGTGGAGCCAGTGACAAGTGCAGTAAGTGGGGAAGATGGGGCGGCGAGGGGGAGGGCCGGAGGCAGGCCACAGGCTAGGAGAATAGCCAGAATAAGAATTGTTCGGATCATACTAGGTCAGAGATCTAAGCTGTTGTGGCCTTTTAAATCGATTCAAAAATCATGAGGTAGACGTTGACGAGAGTTTAAACTGTTGTTGTTCGTAATGCGGTCGTGGAAGGTTGGCATCGACATGAAAACTGCGAGAGTCAGTTTTTGGGACACGACTCCTATTTTTCGATCGTTTATTTTATTTTTTTAAAAACGTTTTTTAGACGCCGGTAAACTGTGTTTTTTGGTTTTTTCCATCAGCACGCGACAACCTTACACCCTTACACCCTGCACGCGACAATATGGGGAAGATCTTATTCGCTGATGAAGAAACTATCAACTACGAACATTTCGAAGGTGCTGATTATTTGACTGGTGGCCTTGATGCTTTTAATACCTCGGGAGGTTCCGGCGAGGACGAGTTCAACGTTTCTGGTTCATCGGACGAGGCCTCTGATCTACATTTCACTGCCTTCGGTGTCGATTCACTCTCCGATCTCGTCGGGAAAGACATGGAGTTGAAAGAGGACGTCGTCTTCGTTGACGGAGTACCTGATTTCAACCTAGTTCCGAAGGCCGGTGACGCGTTAGGCCCAGTCTTTCTGTGCAAGGGCGGCTGCGGTTTCTACTTAATGAACATAAAAACGAAAATCCCTCAATCAATTTCTTGGTCAAGCCAAGAGGAGTGGTGTGGCCCGATTGAGGCCCGCCGAAAAAAAGGCCGACCCAGACCCCCGCCGTTGCAGAGGAAGAAGAGAGAGACCACGCACGCACCGGCCTAAATTCAGTAGGCTCCACCAACAACACGCAGCCAACTATCGAGGGGAAGCCCGCTACCCGTGGTGAGGGCAAGGAAGGCAAGGGGAACTCAGGTCAGGGTTTGTGATGGACCTAAAAAAACAAAAAACTCTTTTTTTGTCAAAAAAAGCCTCTGCTTCGCATCTAATCTCCACCTACGCCCCACACACTTATCACTCCACATCCATCTACACACCCTCACACACACACAGTGTCAAATTTTGCCCTAATATCTTCTTTTGCCTTGGCCTGCTGGAGCTGATTCCACATTTCCCCCTTCATCTCTCTGGCCTTTTTGCAGAACCTTTCCTTCGCCCATTCATACAGCTCAATATCGTACTTTTCTACTTCCCTGATTCTTTCCTGGAGAGCCACGTCCGAGTCGATCTTGTTGGCGAGGTCGACACGCTCATTGGAGTCCTCCTTGGCTCTGTCTCTCCTCAAGTCCAGGGTGGGTTCCAATTCTGTTTCAAGCAGTTGGAGAGTCGCAGCCACAGAAACGTCGTAAAGCTCCGTCAGGCCGACGAGATCGAATACCTCTAACACTCTCTTGGCCGCCTCGAGCTCTTCCCTGCCCACGGGCGAGTCAGCAGTGTAGGGGAAGGTCCCTACTCCTTGGGAGCGGGCAGCAGTCCCAAACATTCGCGTATAAATGTTGTGGTACTCTTCGAGCTCGAGGTATTCCTCGAAAGTCCAGACCTTGCCGATCCCCTCCCCGCACTCCTTACCCCTCTTCCTCATTTGGCAGTACTCCTCCCTTACGTGGTAGCAGTCGTTGTTGGGATTGTGACAGCGGTAAAGGAAGGCAGATCTGACCCTGCTGACAGGGTCACGCATCAAAGTGAATTTAAACTGCGACTTTTCCACCTCATTGAGCTGCGGGATGTGGTTATGACAGCCAGTCATCGCGTGGTCGCATATCCTCGTGGGTCTTGAGCACATTCCTGGGTTTTCACAGCAGTCAATGTCCGATTCAGAGAGGGCTGGTAATTTGCGCAGAAGAATTGAACAAACAGCACGGCGCAAAACAGCCGAGTAAGAGGTCCCACCGCATTTCGGAATGTGCACTTGATGCAGAAAGGAAGAGTAGGTGCTCTGTGGAAATTCTGTACGTTTTCTCCCGGCGGAGGGAAAAGGATAGGGGTCCAGCAAAATCGATTCCAAAGATTGGCCCTGGCTGTGGCTGTCTGGGGAGTGGGAGTGGCGAGTCTCCACGACGACAGCATTGTTGTTGGGGATACCATCAGAGCTCCTGTATACCACGCCATTGATTTCTGTAAGTTCTTTATGTTGTTCTGTCTGATCACCATCACCCCTGAGTTTCTTTGGCCTCGTTGCCGTCGATGGCGGTGACAAATTTCCAGAGACCTTGCCCTCACCATTTGTCGATATGTACCGAATAGAAACAAAAAACCCAAGGATCGAGACCATTCCTACCAATATAACGAGTGTTGTTAAGGTAGAACGCATATTGTTGAAATCTCAATATTGTTGAAATCTCAATACTGCTGAAATCTCAATATCTCTGGAGCGAATCTGTGTGAGAAAACAAATCCCTCAGGAATCTTCTCTCTCTCTCTACTACAAACAAACAACCAAAAAAGTCTCGTTTATGAGTATTTTCTTCGTAATCGGCCAAAAACCGTGACGATATTTTTGGCAATCTACAATTGTTGGTGATGGTGGTGATGGTGATAATTTTGTTAGAGTTCAATTCTTTCAATTTTACAGGTAAAAAATGTAAAAATGTCACCAAGTCGCTCAATCGCACCTCCCGCATAAATGGCAGGCGGATCGAAACGTCAGGGTATCAATCTTCGACGCGTGAATGGCTCCGATAGAAATGGGAGATGACTAGGGAGTAAAGTGAATGCGCCGGTTGCGTTTTAAGGAGTCTTAAGGCACTCATCGCTCCTACCTGTCTGTAACTACCTCTGGCACCCCCTGAAATAGCGAAATAGATGATAGACAATCTGTTCTCCCAATTTTCGTAGGCTCACGCTTTCTTTCCCCGCGAGTGGTTTCTACCACAATAGAATACCAGCAATGATGAAAATTCCAAGAGAGTCCACAAAACTCAATGGGACGTACTAATAAGATAAAAATGTCGAACGCATTATAAAATGACTGCCCGAAATATTTACGGGCGAGATGAAGGCTCTGCCGTTTATGTAATAATAAATAACATAGAAAGAGTACCTCCCATAGAAAGAGTACCTCCCACGACACTGAAATGTCTTTTCAGCAACAGGAGTTGATCACCCCATCCGCATTGGCCTTTGTTGTCTCTGTATTAATTTACAAGGGCCTCGTTGTCTACGATGGAAAGGGCCGCCCTCAATGTCATTCAGACAACAATTCTTCTTCTACTTCGCAGGAAGCCCCTTCGCACCCTTCGAAATTCTTTCCCACCCCACTCAGATCCCAAACATCTTCCGCAGCTGACAGGGAGTATTTTTACGAGCAGAGATTGAGGGGTAGGACGAGTTTTGGAGATGCAAAGGACCTCGAGGTGGATGGAGAGTTGACCAATCGGGTTAGGCTGGAGAGCACCAGTGGAGTAGATCTCGAGGGCGGGAATCATTTTGACAGTGACGACGAGGGCATCAGCATTTCGGATCGAATTAGGCAAAACAACGACAAGAAGAAGACCGACGACAAAAACAACAAGCAAAGTCGCCAAAGTCAGAGTCCTGCACGTAGCCCTCGGCACTTTGCCCGCTCCCGTGCGAATTTTAACTCTCTGATTATGCCTTCTCGCGTGATCCTGGTCCGGCACGGTCAGTCAGAGGGTAACGCCGACTCGTCCATCTATTCGACCAAGCCAGACCCTGACTTGGCCCTCACCAGACGAGGCTGGGAGCAGGTGATTGCGTCAGGCAAGGCGCTGCGGGGGTTGCTTGGCGAGGGGGAATCGAAGCATTTTGTGGTCTCACCCTATGTCCGAACTATGGAGACGTTCCACGGCTTGCTGTCTGCCTGGGAGAATCCCCAGGAGAATGGCAGCGACTACGACCCCAAAGTTTGGTACCAGTTACTCAATGAGAAGCACGACATTACCTTCCACGAGGACCCTAGGATCAGGGAGCAGGACTACGGCAACTACCAGAACGAGGAGCGTATGAAGGGCTTCAAGCGCGAGCGGAACCGCTATGGGCCGTTTTACTATCGATTCCCCGATGGCGAGTCCGCCAGCGACGTCTTTGACCGAGTTTCAACGTTCCTTGATAGTTTGTGGAGAAGCTTTGAGGCAATGAAGAGCAGGAACTATGTCATCGTTACCCATGGTGCTGCAATTCGGGTGTTGTTGACTCGTTATTTTCGGTATACTGTTGACGAGTACAACAAACTATCAAATCCCACCAACGGTGAGATCATATCGCTTTGCCATGATGGGAAGGGGAAGCTCAAATTGGAAGGAAGGATGGAGCTGAGGGAAAAAGGGGGCGAGGAGGGAGGTTGGGAATACGACTGGCACAAAAGTTTGAAGGTTTGGACAAAAGAGAAACCCAAGAGGAGGGAGGTGAAACTTTCGAGCCCTTTCAAGTAAATGCCAGGTAAAATATAAATAAACGAAAGAAACACACGAAATAATGTTAAAAAGAGAATAGCCGCTCAATAAATTGTTGGGCCCCCTCACGGCCTCCTCACTATTTCTTTAAACTTTATTCTGCAACCCAACGTTCGCTTTGTGCGCCAAAGCTTTTTTTTCCTTCCTCTGCTTGAGCAAGACAAAAGTTAGCACCATCCCGAGGGCTGTGCTCATCACACAGGCAACCGAGACCAAAACAACAACTCCTGTGCTCATACCAACGCAGTCATCGTTTTCATCAACCATGCTGCACTCGACGTTAAGTAATTTCTGGTACATATTCTCTCCCTTTGGTGTGCACTTATTTAGACCGATCTCATACAAAGCCACAATAGGTTCACAGGTGAAGCCATTGGATGGGGATGTAGTCGACTTATCCAACTCATTTCTACTTGAAGTTAGGGAGCACAAATATAACGACGACTCCTTGGAATCATATTCATCTTCCACTTTTTTTATTTGAAGAGTCACCGCTGCATCCAGTGCATCAGAATCATACGGATTTTTACACTCTGAGTCAGAAAAGAACGAGTACGACTCCTGCAAGTTGAAGTACGGCTTTACATCATCGCCGTTTCCTCCGCTTCCTCCATCGTCATCATCATCATCAAACCCTGCCGGCGGGTCGCAGGATGTTGGGTCATCGCATCTGCAGTAGCAACCCTCTCCTTGAAAATCAGCCTTGTGCACCTGACCCTCCACCGACCACTTATTGCCCACATCCCAATTCTCGTCGCTACAACGGATCGCCATCGGGCCCAGGACAGCACTCTCCACCATGCAGCACGCATCTTTTGATTTGTCCTTGCAGTAATAAGGGAAATCATCACAGGACATCCCGTAAGTCCTTACGTTAAAAATCGGGTCATTATATTGGCGCATGATGCAGTGATCAACACCTGGCAAGCAGTCTTGGTGACCAAGGCCTCCCGTTGTACTGTCAGACCCGATGTATGTATTGCATGTTAACGAAGAGATCTTGACAGGGAGATATGAGAAGGTTACAAAGAGGCCAAAAACCTTCATCTCATGCCTGCCCACCTTTCTCTGAGTCCTTGGTGGTGTGTTGTGTTTTTCTTTGCCTGCTAAAGGCTAGAAACTTGAAGAATCCGGGTTCAAGCGGATCTGAATCTGAATCTCGCCAACCTCTTTACGACAGCGTTGTCGAAGAAAAAACAAGTTTCCATAAACCACGTATCATTTCGTTCAACAGACACAAACTTGCCCAAAGTACACGAGTTTAAACCCTCTCAATAAACAAGACTGCTTCCATTTCTCCTCATCCCCCCCAGTCCTCTAGGCTTCCCTCTCACCTTTCAATAATGATGGCCGATGTCGTCCTTTTCAATGGCCAAGAGGTGAATGTGGTGACCTCGTCAGCATCAAATCGTGAACTCACGATAGGGGGGGGGGGTCGCAACAATATTGGCGACGAGAAGCAGACCCTCCCTGGAATGATTGCCCAGACCTACTATATGGTAGGTATTCGGTACGAAGACCAGTACGTGGACGACGTGACGACGGAAACAGGCGCCACCATAACACGGAACAAGAAGCGAAAGCGGAACGACTTGCCTCCTCCTCTCCTTCCCCGCAACCAGCAAACTCTCTCGAAGGTGATTTCAATGGGATTTACAAAATCGATCCACTCTGCCCTTGAGAATTCTTCATTTGTCATAGACGAGAAACCGGCTAGCTGGTCTACTCCCGCAATATTTCAGACCGACGGTGACGGTGGCAACGATGATGAAAATGCCGATAAGTTGAAATCTGTGCTTCTGAACACTTTGGTTGAAAAAGCGTCGTCGACAAAAAAGAAAACAGACAATCTCACCACCATGAAGCTCTGCTCCATCCTCTCCGACCTCTATCTCATTCTCTCCGCCAGTCCAGGTGGAATTGGAATCCAGCGAAGTTTCTCCGAAAGCGACAAGACCAATTTCTCCCTTGATCTTCACGATGACTTTGAGGGTGACTCTTCTGATCCAGATGTGCTCACCTGGAGCGACCACTTTCAGATCCTTCTCGATCGCGCCCCTACTTTTGGAAACGCGCCGCCGCCATTGGGGGCACCTTCAGAATTTGTTGCAGCCAGTGCGACTGATGTGGACCCTAGCAAGCTTCCCAAGAACATCCACTCACTACCGAAAAGTGTGCAGCGACGGTACAGACACCAAGCCATGTTTCCGATAAAATGGACCCCATCTCAAAAGGTTGCGAATCGTATATACGGGACCGGTGACTGGGATCCAGCGAAGGGTAATCGCGCTCAGAGCACCGAAAATCTGGGAGGTTTCAACGGGATTTTGCTTGACACCAGCTTCGAAAATGGGTTCCAGTACAACAGCAGTACTCTCGGGAGCGACTTGCTGGGTTGTCTTCTGGCGATTGGCAGAGGCTGTGTCGGCTCGTTAAGGGAAATGAGGGAGCAGAATCTCGAAGGCGAAGAAGAGCAGACCAAAGGCATCAACGCAAGATCCTCCCATCACTTTGGGGTTTTGTTGGAGTTAACTTTTCAGAACTTGAACCTACTTCTAGGCCGAATTCCACAGAACATGCGCTTCGCGGTAAACGTAGAGAACTGGGCTATGGGCGCGCTGGTCGCAGAAGTCGCAAACCACGCACCGATCGCCAACACTCGGGTGGCAGCGATCCACATAATGAACGGGATGGTTACTTGTGTGTGTGGGGAGGCCCCGGACCTGTCGGCGGAGAATGACCAGGACGAAGGCGACGGAACGATTCTTACCTCGCCTATTTACACGGGAGCGGATGGTAACGTCACGAATGATTACATTATCGATTACAGCGATGTCGTTGACGAAAACGATGACAATTTGGATGTCAACAGCACCAATTTATGCTGGGACGTTAGTGGACGGAGCCAACGTGAGTTTCGTTTTCTGTCTGTTGCAGCCGCCCGAGTCTCCTCCGCCTCCCATTCCAGTTCAGTCTACAGTAACAATAAAGACGACTCTTCGGCCGCGCTATCTGGTGCCAGCATCGATAACAACGACGACCGTTCGTTCTTCTACGACTATCCGCCGGCGGGAGGGGGATTCTTGAATGAGCAGATAAAAAATTTCTGGAGCTGCCCTTCGTTGCCGGCTCTGAAGAAGATTTTACTGGATAAGAGCGCGAGCAATCGGATGCAGATCAGCGTCGACGATGCAACCGACGACAAGCTAGTAGTGAGAGCTTACCGGGAAGTGCTGTCGGTCGCCGTATCGAACGTCTCAACCGTTGGTCTGGACCGTCGGGACATCTTCTTAGATAGTCTCAATTTGCTCACGAATATCGCGAGCGAGGCTTGTAAATTGGTGGACGACGTCAACGGTGTGCGCGACCTTCTCATCGAGTTTGATTTATCCGGAAAGATCGTTGCAGTGGTCGAGAAGTTGGTAAAATTATTGACGGTTGGGTGTGACGACGGCGGAGATGAGGGCGAAAGAGAAGCGGAAGAAAAAGCTGCGGCGATGAGGGGGGGGGGCGGCCGACATTTGAGAATTGTCTCAGCGACTGCGAACACCGCAACGTTGGAGCAAAAGATCGTAAAATACGTCTACGACAGCGAACTAGCATTTTCGTCAGCCACCGCGCTAAGATATTTGGGATACGTATTCAATCACGAGGATTCTCGCTCCAAGACCACTGCAACCTTACAAGTTCTTCGCTCCCCCTCTGTGATTTCCCCCCTTGCCAACATGTTTTTAGGCATCGGGTACAACGTTTCCCAGAGTGGTCCTCACAGCGTGTCAGCCATGTGGAGATCCGCGGGAGAGGCGATTGTTGCCATATTCAGCGGTAGAGGAAAGAAGGGGGGAAGAAAGAAGGGAGAAGAAGACTCGGCATTGCTTTCTGGTTTGGTCCAGATCGACAAAGACCTCGTAAAAGCAGTGACCAAAATGCCGAACAATGCCAGCAAAATGGCGACAGATAAGGAGACATTCTACTTCAATTACATAAGCCCGCTCCTAAGCTGACGCAGCAACAATTTTGATGGGAAAAGAAAGAATTAGAGTGCAGAATTAGGGTGCCTTAACAAAAAATAGCAGCTATTTTATATTTTACTATCTTTGCTTTGCTCTCAACGCCCCATTACCATAGATATGATCTTGGGAAGTAGTCTCGCTAAGCCGAACATTGGCATGGCCATCCTCATTGGGCCGATTCTCTGCGCATTAGCAGGGAAATTGGCTGGATTCCAACCGCCGTTATCGTCCTTCCCAAGGTCGAAAATTAACTTGGCACCAAGAGCAAGAGAAATAGTACCGGCAAAACCTAAGCTGTTGTCATTGGGCGCAGGTACAGGGGTGTCTTCGGGGGGTACATAGTTGTCCGAAAACTCGTCACTGAAATTGTCGTCGAGTCCGGACGCGGACGCAGCCTCAGTTGACGCCCCAAGCTCGTTGAAAAATTGTCCGAGGGAAGCACCATACAGCTTCCCCTCCGTGGCATCATTGAAACCAGCGGCGTAAATTTTGTCCATGTGAGCGTTGCTAATCATCTTACCACTGCCACCCCCCCCCCCACACCACCTTTGGCACCACCATAGGCGGCAGCAGTAGCCGTCGCCGGCGGGGATGCCACGATGGCTTTGATAACAACGAAGAGAAAGAGCATCATGGCAACTCCGACCATCGACTCGGTAATCCATTGCTGCCCCGTGGCATTCACCAACCCATCCTTGCTTACCCGAACGATGAGACCCAGGGCAGATTTCACGTTGCGAGTCTGCCGCCAGCACGGAAGGAATAGTACTGTTGGGTAGTAGAGCAGTGCTATGAGCATGAATGTCTTGGCCAAACCTCTGTAATAGGCATGAAGGTTGAAGACCACACAACAGATGATAAACAGGGTCTGGGCATTAAGCACCTTGGCAGTAGGGAGGGAGGCAAGGAACATATCGAGCGACTCTTTATGTTGCTTGAAAGATTCAAGTGCCTCCTTGGCCTGAGGGGACGCGGTCGCCATGTGTCTGTAACCCTGAATCTTGTACTTGTACGAGAGAACCATTTGGTTGCCCTTTGTCAAATTCTCGACTTTCAAATTCTTAACAGAGCCATCAGCGCACTTTACAGAGTAACGCGCCTTCTCACTGTTGTAACTGATTGCCTTTCCGACGCACCCATTCACATCCTGTCTGGATGTCTTTACAATCGTCACAAGTGACTCTAAGAAACCGGATGGGTCGGTGACACCACCAGAAGAGGCAGATGTGTTGGCGGAAGAGTCAGACATCGTATAGATGCAATTTCAGCTGCTGTGAAAAGAAATCAAAATTATCGGAAATGTGTTCGAGTGTGCCCACCACAGACTTTGACAAGTGTTTGCTCCAAAGTAGTAAATAAAATCCGTTGCCAAATCGCAATTTGAGCAATTTCATTTCGATATTAACAGCTAAGAAGTGATTTTTAAAGCTCATTCGCTCGATTTCTTCCCCTTACCGAGCCATTGGTACCTCAGATCGCTATTCCCAAAAAGTTGTCAGAAGAGCAGGGCAGGAGATGCGCGGTCTCACAACTTCCGAGACTATTGTGGTCCCGACGCTTCAACCGGCGTCGAAACGGCTGACACTGAAGCCTGTCACTACCTACTTGCGCTCGGACATTTTCCTTGGAACGACTTCCTTCTCTTCACTCCTTCCAATAACCATACACAATGCGGCGCAACTGCGATCGTTAGTGGCAACGGGGGACGCAACAAATACTGACTCGGGGAATGCAGACTCAACCAACGACGCGGACTTAGCCAGCGAAAGTGCCAGCAAAGAAAAACCTCGGTTGATTGTTCTGGACACAAATATCTTACTCCATAATTTTGACGTCATAACCTCGTCAAAGTCCCCCTGCATCTTCTGCCTCCCGCAGACTGTTTACGAGGAGGCAAAAAAAAATCTATTGACCGGTAGTAGAGCCAAGAACTTCAGCAATAAGAGGGACGTCCTGAGCGACAGGATCCAGCGTTTTGTCCGTGGCGATCAGGATGTTGAGGGTGGCGGGATCCGCCGCTTTCCTGTCGTCTTTATCGCCGACGCACACCACGAGAAGGTGGAGGCGATCCGCCGAGGAATCAGGGATAAAGAGGCCAGCGCCAGCACCAGCACCACGGTGAACGATGAGATGGATATCCGGGTCCTTTCTACGGGAAAGTTTTACGAGGAGGAGGTTGGCCAGGATTTCAATGTCATGGTCATGACGCAAGACGGCGGCCTTAGGGAGAGATGCAAGCGGAATGGGGTCGTTCCTGTCTCTGTGGAAGATTTTGTCGAGCAAGGGGGCGAGGTGGAGCTTCTCGACGACCTAATTGTGAGGATCAGGGGGGAGGGGAAGACACGAATATTCGACGACCATCTGTCCAAGGAGCAGATCACGGTTCTGCTTGCAGGCAGTCAAGGTGACGACGATGACGGCGACAATGACAGTAGGACTGGCTGCGGCCACGATAATGTTGTCTATCGAGGTAGGATTAGGGTGAACGTCGCCGACGGCGTCGGAAGTGTTTTTTGCAGGGAGGCAGAGAACGGAGAGATCGAAATAAAAAGCAAGAGGGATCTCAACAGGTGCTTCGACGGCGACGTTGTTGCAGTCAGGGGAGGTAAAATCATCGGAATAATTCACAGTAATTTGAAGGCATCATATGCAGGTGCTCTTTGCGTCGACGTCGACGTCGACGTCGGCGAGGACGATGACGACGACGACGGCGACGACGACGACAAGAAGAAGACATCGAAAACCAACTCCAAAAATTTCAGGACAGCCCCAAAGAAAGTTTTTTTCCAGCCAGCAAACTCCTCAATTCCCAAGATCTCCCTCCTCCTCCGTGATCCTGAAATCTACAGGGGCAAGAAAATTTTAGTTTCCATTGATGGATGGAGCGCCTACGGCAACCACCCCTCTGGACACGTCGTCCACGTCATCGGGGATCTGAATGACGTGGAAACGGAGACCAAGGTTGTTCTCCACGAATTCGACATTCCCACCTACCCGTTCAGCAAGGATATCCTTAGTGAGCTACCGTCGGCCGACTATCCCATCGTGAATTCCGAGAAGAGGAAGGATCTAAGGCACCTACCAATTTGCAGCATCGACCCGCCTGGCTGCAAAGACATTGACGACGCTCTTCACTGCGTGAAATTATCGAATGGGAACTACCAGCTCGGGGTTCACATTGCGGATGTGACACACTTTGTCAAAGATAACAGCCCCCTGGACAGGGAGGCCGCTAAGCGCTCCACCTCCACTTACCTCGTAACGAAACGTCTCGACATGCTCCCTTCCGTCCTGACAACTGACCTCTGCAGTCTCAGGGGCGAAGTCGACCGCTATGCCTTCTCCGTCATTTGGGAGGTGGACCCCAACGGCGACGTTGTGGACGTGGATTTCACCAAGAGCATAATTCGGAGCATCGCGGCCATGACCTACGAGGACGCGCAAAAGCTCCTGGACCTCAACGACGACGAATATGCCAAGGCCCAAGGCGTCGAGAAGCAGAAGATCGACGGCGTAAGGGGCCTCAACAAGTTCGCCAAAATATTTCGGGCACGGAGAATGGCGGCTGGGGCCCTCACTCTCGCGTCCCAGGAGGTAAAATTCAAGCTGGATGACGAGATCAACCCTACCGAGATCAGCCAGTACAAGCTCTACGAGACCAACAAGCTCGTTGAGGAGATGATGCTCTTTGCGAACATAACTGTCGGAAAGAGGATCCTCCGATCCTTCCCGACTCTCTGCGTTCTCCGCAGACACCCTGCACCCAAGGCGGAGAACTTCACCGCTTTCGTGGACAAGGCCGGGAGCGCCGGCGTCAAGATCGACGCGACAACCAGCAAGAAGCTCTCCGATAGCCTCGACGTTGCCGAGAAGCTTGCCCCAGCAGGCGGAGAAGGCGAAAAGGGCGAAATCGCGACCCTGCTACGAATTCTCGTCACACGCTGCATGAGCCCGGCCAAATACTTCGTCGCTGGGGAAGAGAAGATAAGGGATTGGCACCACTACGGTCTCGCAAGTCCCATCTACCTTCACTTCACCAGTCCCATCCGGAGATACGCTGACGTTTTAGTGCACAGGCTGCTCGCTGCAAGCATCGGCTACGAGACCCTACCCTCTCGATTCACGGCGGAGCTCATGGGAGAGCAGTGCGACATTATGAACAGGAGGCACAGGGCAGCGCAGCTTGCTGGTAGAAGCTCTATTAGCCTCCACACAAAGCAGTTCTTCCTAAACAACACAACCGTCTGCCCGGCAAACATCATCGACATCGACCCCATAAAGAACACCCTGACTGTCCTCATCCTAAAGTATGGAATTGAGGGAAAAATCTCTCTCCCTGCCCAAGCGCAATCCCAAACGAATGCGGCATGCCACATCGATAACGAAAAAGAAACAATGGACAAGTTCATCAAGTGGCACAACTCTGGAGAAGACGGCGACGACGACAGACACAACCACTACGACGACGACGATGACGATGAATATGCCAATGGCACCTTGGCATACGACCCCCCCAACGCCAACGACGCCCTCAATATAGCCAAATCAGCAGCAGAAAAGTCGTCACTCACTTCGTCTGTCAGTCGCACTAGCACAAAAGACACAAAAGTTACGAAACGCACAGCCGGCTCAGCCACATCTGAACCCGACCTATCTGAAAAGACCTGCACCGCTATAACCCTTCAACCCTCCGGAAAGATCCTGAGCGTATTTCAGAGGATCATGGTCCAGCTTTCTGTTCATGTCGACCCAGAGACCACCGAGAGGATACTCAGAATTGAGATGTTCACAGGGGAAGGAACCGACAACAACGAACCAGACAGAGAAAAGATTACAGAAAAGAAGAGAAATAGGAACGATGAAGAAAAGAGACAATACGACAACACAGACAATGAACGTAAGAAAGCTAAGAGAAAGAAAAGGTGACAATTACTGATTCTGAAGTTGTTCTATCGTTTTCTTCTTATTGCCAACCTCAGCATCGCCTCGTTGTCGCCAAATCCCTTGAATGTCATTTCGTCTTTCTCCACGAGCCAGCATTGTTTTCTCTTGTCATCCAACTCCTCTAAAAAGAGGGGAAGGGCCTCGCGACGCGCCGCGGGGGGAAGTGGGATGAAAAGCAAGACCAAGTTGCCGTCTGTCAATACGCTGTGGGCAAGGAGGAGTGAATGTTTGCGTTTGTGGTGGGTCATGGTTTAAGCGCTCCACCCCCTTCCTTGGCTCACCTGTCGACAACGGATAGGAGGGGAAGAACGTCATAAATGTTGTAGACGAGGTCGCTCCCCACGATGAGGTCAAAGTCTCCAAGGTTTGAGGGGTCGTGCCAGTCCAGTCTTTCCACACTCACAATGTCAGCCAGGCCATTCAGGTCGACGTTGTAATGAAGATTCGTAGCAAATAGAAAGTCGGGAAGGAGCCTCACCAAATCCTCGCGCTCCTTGTTCTCCTCGGCTTCCCAAAAGTCGGTCAGGGTGACAGAGGAGGCGCCGCACAGTCTAGCACAGATCAGACCGGGCAGTCCACATCCAGCCCCTGGGGTGGGGGGGATGGGGGGGGGGTCGGCGAGCAAGAACATTGGCATAGGCATCCTTGAGGGCTTGCAGTTCTTGCTTGGCTGGATCTTGGGGATTGGACGTGCCGTCGGCTCGTTTCTGATCTCGGATGAGCTTCATCTCGATGATGGAGTGTCGGTATTCGGACTCGAGACTGAAGCGGTTGGCCCAAGCCTGCCGATGGACGAAGAAGGTTGTTCGGGCGTCGGTGTCATTTTTGGACTTGATGTTGAA
>ERZ651776.3507-NODE-3507-length-15551-cov-4.664405_pt1 | contig 15551 bp, 11 predicted proteins | sample MGYA00514761_ERZ651776 | MGnify/ENA metagenome assembly ERZ651776 | reverse complement strand
AGGAGATAGTAATGTTCACATTCACGTTCACATTCACGTTCACATTCACATTCACGTTCACATTCACGTTCACATTCACATTCACGTTCACGTTCACGTTCACGTTCACGTTCACATTCACATTCACATTCACATTCACATTCACATTCACATTCACAATTCACATTCACATTCACATTCACATTCACATTCACATTCACATTCACATTTTTTATCGAGCTCACCTCAGGTTATCGTTGTTCATGTTTCCCTGAGTGTAGCCAACCCTCAACCATTCAACAACAAGCTCAACATTGAGCTTCACTACCGTCTCGTAAAAATTCAACACGAGTTGGTCGTCACTCCCCTCAAAATTGCGCAAATGCTCCATTGCTGTGGTCGTCTCGATAGCGAACTTGACCATCTTGATGATGCTTTCTGTTTCCTCCCTTCTCCAGGCGAGCTCAATGTGACCAAGCCTTAAAAACGAACTTTGGTAAGCGACTCGGGTCAAGACAGCCTCCCGCTCTTTCACCATTCTGTTAGGAGGAAATTTACTACTACCTCCCTTCTCGCCTTCCTTGTACCACGGTCGATTAATAAAGTCTCCAGTGTCGATCACCGCGAAGCCTCTTTGGCTTGGGACGCCCAAAAAATGTAAACCTTCGCTTCCTAACATCTCCCTGATAGAACCCCGCAGCGTAGCTCTACCATCAAAGCCACGACTAAACAAACTTTGTCCACATCCCTTAAGTTGGAACTCGTGGTGATCGTCGTTCTTCGCATCTTTCACCTCCAAAATCGTGGCCGCTCTCCCATCCCCGAGCTGGCCAAACCACTGCGTGCCGCAGTGACAGCCATACACGGTGTTATGCGGCATGATATTTGGTATCCTTTTCTGACCAGTGAAGAACTTCACAAAATCCTCACCCCCACCTCCGTCCACGCCCCCAAACAGCTCAAGCAACTCGTCGCTTACCGCCACAACTCTCCCCTCCTCCCCACGGTGGTCTTCGTTTGTAGAAGGAAAGGCTTCAACAAAGAAGCAGCCAGACACAGTTCCAGGGTTTCGGGCTGCGCGCTTGATCGCCTCCGGACTGGACATTTCACCGAATGGCAGCATTTTTTTCGTCGTCCCAACATCAAGGTCGAACAGATCGTACACACTCCCTTGAAGAGGCCTCAGGGACAAGCGTCGACGAGACCCTCTCAAAGTAGGGGACAGCGGAGTGAGAGAGGTCACTCGCACCAACAAGCTAGAGAAAATCATTGAAGAGAACTTTCCCATGTACTTTCTCATGGATCAACGTCCCTCCTGATCAAATAAACTTTTATTTCATTGATGGCCTGCCTGGTAATTGAACGAACGTTCGTATTCTGATTCCGATTTTTTCTTCTTCCCCATGCAGAGACAAATAGTTATCGCGTCTCTCTCTCTCGTGACTGCGAGCATAGTCGCCGCAATTGTCGCGGCAAGAGTAAAAATCATACAAAAAGGGAGCGATGAACAACAAAAAAGACCCCAACCAGAACGTCAACGCTTGCCCCCCCATGTTCAGCAATCCGGGCTACAGATTCCGCACTCTCCGCCACCCGGATTACCGAACCGGTCGCATGTAGCATGCTTTCTCAACGCTACCATACAGAGTCTGGCCTCCTCAAGCCATTTTCTCCACTACTTGTCCCAATTCCGCTCTGCAGCACCCCCACCTTTGTCCCTAGCAAAGCTTCTCCTTAACATGTCAGAAATCCTGGTCACACCCAATGCGAAAGTTCCCCATCACCGCCTTAATGCTGTTTCCCGCCACCTCTGTTCGAAATTTCCTTCCCTTTTTGGCAAGAGAGAGCAGCAAGATGCCATGGAGTTTTTGGTTCTGCTGATGGCTGAGATGGATGTGGAGGAAAAGTTGCTGGATGAGAATGCGAGGGGATTTATTGACGCTATTACTGGAGGGAAAAAACCTAGACAAAGATCGAATCCATTCCGAGGTTACTCCTCCTCCTCGCTCAACTGTGAGCATTGCTCCACCCCCTCTACCCTGCAAATCTCCCCCTTTCACCTAATTACTGCCTGCAGTGGAAGCGATGCGACATGTGCGTTGACTGAGATGTTTAAATCTGACGGAGAGGTAGTGAGTGGGGTCGAGTGCAGTAATTGCGCAATCAAACACTCGTTAGACGACATAAACTCCGAAACGATTACTTTGGAAGAGCTGCTCCTCGATAACGATCATAGCGAAGATAATATATATGACAGAAAGATCAGGAGGCAGATTGCTAATAATCTGTTTTTGAAATCGGCATTAGAATTGATTCCGGCTGATTTCATCAATCCTAAGCACATTACTGCCAAGTCTCCACGCCGCAATAAAATCAGGCGGGAATTGTTAATTCGGGTCGGGGATGTTCTAGTCATTCACATAAATCGAACGCAAATGCAGGGCAAAAAGGATAACGGGAGGTTTGGTATCGACGATGTTTTGGATGTTGGAAAGATTTTGCAGAATGCTGCATATGACAAACTAGGTGAGAATTCCCCCCCTCCCCCGCCGGCCAAAGCGAGTTACCAACAACCCATCAGACCACCAATCACAACTAACCCCCCCCTCAAAAGAATTTAGATTATTCGCGGTGGTAGAACACTTGGGGAATAACAGCAATTTTGGTCATTACGTTTCTTATGTCAGAAGACAAACCAATTGGTACAAGTGTGACGACGAGAGGGTGACCAGTATCGACAAGACAAAGGTGCTGTCCTCTGTGCAAGCGTATTTGTTATTCTACGAGAAAAAGATATAAATATACAGGCAAAGACGAGTAGAAACAAAAACATCGACCTCTACTTACTTCCAAAATTACAAAATTAACATCAGAACGCCTCTTCATGCGGCAGGCTCTCAGATTTCGTCCTAAAACTTCGATCTTTGCTCGCACTGAGCAAGTTACCCGCCCTGCTGGTGTACAAGCAGGCGTAGTTCGACACGTAAAAAGCGAAACGGGAGGACTGATATCCAGTTCGAAAGAGCATGCCCCACTGCTCATGAAAGACCCTATGCTGATCGCCAGCTATCTCGATCAAGATGTCTTTCAGCTGCTGGTCCATTCGCTCCAGTTCTGCGAGCCTATCGCTACCACCGTTATTCCGAATCTTGTCAGCCTCTATGCTGATGTTCTCCCTCAGCAGCCGAATCCTGATTATCTGCTTTTCCAAGTCATGAACTTTGTCGCTGCCGCTGACACGAAGATCCGCTTCCAGCTCGGGGACAATTAGAACAGTTCGCCACCCAAGCGTTCTCTTTGATCTCAACACGTCGCTGAACAAGTGATCCCCTACGTAAATTATTTCCTCGCCCGCGTTGATGCCTAACATGGCCTGAAGATGTAGCCAGTTTCCACCCTGAAAGACCTTTCCCTTTGCCAAAAATGTCTCCGCTCCGATACCCCCTTTCTCCTCCAAAATTTCGTAAACCCCGTCTGTGTTGGTCAATTTCCCCGTGGCTTCTTCAATCCGGAATAGGTTCAGGAATCGGTCGATCAGGAAGACGGGTTTGCAGGAACCCACAATTATCAGGTCGAAAAGGTCGGTCCAATCATCGCCGACAAGGTAGTTCATGACAGTCAGCGTGTACTCCCACAAAGAATTCGTCAACAAAAACACCTTCTTTCCGTCCTCCTTGAATTGCTTCAGCATCGGAATCATTTTGTCATCTTTGGAAATGTACTTGGCAGGATTTCTTGCCACTTCATCCTTGATAACACCGTCACGGTGACACAGATCGACGCTCGCCCGCACATCTCGGTACATTTCCTCGTAAGTTTTTCCGTCTAGAAAGGCGAATTCTTCCTCATCTTTCATTGTGACGGTTGCGGCAAAGAGACTGCAATCCACCAGCTGGAACAAAGTGTCGACATTGACGTAGTGTTTCTCTGAAAACGAAGGAGAAATATTGAACGTGCGCGAGTAAATTTGCTTGCGATAGTCGCTCGAAATCACGCCAAATCCGTGCTGGGCAATGCGGACGTATTTGTGACGGTCAATCTTGAGAAAGTTGCCTCGCTGGGTATCAATAATTAAACCCCGGCACCACTTGCTGCTATCGTACTCAAAGTTACGCAGCTCCTCAGGATAACCCATGCCGATCAGCTTCTCTACCGCCCCTTTATAGGCGAGCTCATCGAAGGCAGGACTCTTGTACTCAGCCAGGGTGTAGTCCATGTCAAAACCAATGGCCTTGATAGTTGACATGTTCAGCTCACGATTGCAGAATATTGAAGTGGGTGCAATGTCAGGTTTGGGGGGAAGGGAGGATTCGATCAATGTCAAGAGAGGCTCGTAGGAATGAAGGTGGCTGGGGGATCTTCCGAAGTTTGGCACAGGGTTGAAGGCTATGCTGGGGGATCTTCCAAAGTTTGGCACGGGGTTGAAGGCGATGCTACTGCCAACAATGATGAGGAGGGTGAACATTTCGGAGGTAGGATCGCTTACTACTTCAATGTCACCCTCGAGACAAAAATGAGTAAAAAAAAAATCGGAGGATGACTGACTTTACTTTACTTTTATTCTCACCCCCCCCACACTTCACGATTTAATCAAATCCCGTCTTCAAAGTTTGCCCCACCTTAGATTTCACCCTTATGACTGACGTCATTTCAGAGCGTCTCGCTGTGCTCGAGGCGCACGTCGCAGCGAAGCCTACATTCACAGATATCAAGTCCGCCGTGGATGCGACAAAACTAGGGCACCTCAAAGAGTTACGTGCTGTGAGAGAGGCCATTGGGGGTGGGGGGAGCAGCAAGGAAAACGACGACCTGAGGAAGGAGAACGAAGCCCTGAAGAAACTTCTCGCAAAGCGAGACTACCGAATAAAAATACTACTGAATAGCTTATCTGAGGAAGAGGCGAAGAACAAAGAACGGTAGAAGTTTAACAGGTACTGACGTTTTAGCGTTAACATTTTTTCCCCCTTATGACCCCCCAGCCCTCCCTCAGACATTTTATTTATTCACCGCGATTTGCCTGTAGTTGAGTGAGTACAAATACCCACAACGAGGATTCCACCGAAGCTTATTACGATGAGAATTTTGAACTCAGAGGGGTCGGGCCAGCCGTCCCTAATAGTCCGATTGTCTCACCAACACCTCTGGTAAGACCAATTACCGTGGTATTCATTTGCCGATAATTGAGGTAGGCAATCATGATATTGCCAAACGAAAGGACATTGAGATAAAGGAGCGAGAGCGCAACACCAGCTTCCCACACACTTTGGGAAAAGAAGGCCCTCATTGTGTTAATAATGCCCCCGTCATCGTTCGAAGTAGTCTCCTTACTCCCCATTTCTACGTCCTTTTTGGCCCTTTCTGCCGCGAGCTCCGAAACATTATCATAAATATTCTTTGTGCAAACCCATTCTACAAGTATTGCCAATATATTGGCCAGTCCCACAACAATTGCAGCGTCCTGAATGTCCCCCATGCTGATCACAAAACCGGCAACCACTGGCGCGAGTACCTTACAGCCGAGATCAATCTGCCTCATCATAACGTTAGTCTCCTTCAGCCAGGAGCTGCTCCCCATACTCAAAACTACAACCCAATCCTTTTCAATGGCAACTGTGCTGGCCCTCGAAAAGACAGCACCAAAGGCACCAAAGACATGGATCGCCGCAATTAATCCCAGGCTAACGTAGTCCCTTGGCACGTTGTTCAGCATATTCTCCGCCCAAAGAGGGGGTTCCCACTGGGCCCCATTCAACAGCTCACCAGTGCTCTCATCAGTAAGCAAAACGTAGCAGCAAACACTGCAGAGGAAGACAAATCCATTCTGCAAAAGCAATATAGTTCGGAACGCTACTAATCTTGGCGTATTATCGATGTAGGTCCCGGCACGAGAACCACTAAAGATGATCATCGCACATTGGAAAAGACCGTACGATGAAACCAGAAATAGACTCCTCGGGGCAATTGAGGATAGAAACATCACAATCCCAAATTCCCACATTCTCTCAGCCCACTGGGCGAAAAAATGAGAAAAGTAGAGGATACTCCGGAGCGAAGACTTAGGAGGGGCAGACCCCGACCTCCCATTCGACGAAGTCAGCAAGTTGCTCTGCTCGTGTTGTTCAGACATATTAGCCTGGACAAAAATGACAAGTTGTCTGATAGGGGGTTAGGGGGTTAAGAGAGCGTGCTTTGCCGAGAGAGTCAAATGATTCGAGTACCAATGACGAATTTTCTTTGCACCATTTTTCATTTTTCATTCAGTGAAATTGCCCCCCCTGAAACATATATATTTTCGCGCAAAAAGTCTCACATTTCCCCCCCCTACAGATCCTCCGAAGAAAAAAAGGTCAAAACAAAGATAAAAATCATCGAAAACCGGTCAATTGTTCATTCCATTCGAATTCCCTTTTTGAACTGTCTCTTCGATCTGCCCCCCTCCCATCTCCTGTACTCGAAATATGAGTCAGCTGTCTACGAAAGCCTCTCCCCAAGTCACAACATTTCTAGACGCGTATGACGTTTTCGCCCAGACCTCTGCGCTTTCCAGCGAAGATCCTAATGATTCTCGTCTGCTTGAATTTGAGCAGCAGCTTTGGCAACTCCGTGAGTTTGTATTTGAGAAACTCACAATAAGCGAGGAAGTCGAAGTAGTGGCAAGTGACGACACCCCTCACAGCAGCAGTCGACGTAAATCGAGGAGCCCCCGCGCTGTTCGCAAGAGGGTGAATTCATCCTCTTTGGTCAACAACCTCACGAGCTCACCGAGTTCCCCTAGCTCCCCAACCTTCAACCCTCCTTCAACTCCTCCGACCACTCCTCGCCACTCCCGCCGCTCATCTTTCAACTCCCAGGAAGCCACTACTGAAATCCGCAAGCTCGGTCGCCTGACCTGCGAGGACGTTACTCGTCTACTCACGTCTCTCACGGAATTGATGAACAACAGAGCCATTGAGAAGGTCACTGGCGACGAGGAGGCGCAGCGGGCCATGCTGGACGAGACTTCCGTCACAATTCCTCGCATGACTGCCGTGAAGGTTTCTAGGATCGCCTACCTTGCAGCGGCCATCTATGCCAGGCTGATTTCCTCCTCTGGATCCTTTGGAGCAGGTTTTGTCGATACAGCGACTTTATCTTCGTTGGCAGCTTTGATGCGGCGATGGGCTAGGGACAATGACACAGAGAAGGAGTTGAAGGACAATGCGAAGGGAGCTAATGATGCCAAGGGGAAGAAGGGGGGAAAGAGGACAAGGTCGACCAGATTCACCAGGGGCCGGAAGAGATCCAAGAGGAATGGGGAAAGCGAGATGGACGACAATGACGACGAATACGACGACGACAATCACGATGATACCGATTTCGCAGGCTCTGACGATGAGACTCGTACCGATGTCAAAAGCGAGGCTGTGCCCGCTTCTTTCACTCCTGCCACCGCGATCCTCGGAGCCAACATTGCTTCCACCCTCTCCGCCACGTGCTCTCTTTCCTCCTTCACCTCATTCTCTGACGACGCGTCCGAGTTGCTTGTCGAGATTTGCACCGTTTCGCTTTCCGGTGCCTGCGCAATTCTATCCCACGGGGCGAAAAACCTGTCTCGCAGTGAGATGGGAAAGGCACTGGAGGTCAAGACCAAGATGACCGAAGCTCTCCTCGCGGCCACCTCCGCACCAAATATGACGCTGCGACGGCGACACACATTGGCAGTTTTTTTGCTCCGCGGGCTGCTCCCTGTTCTCTCCTTGAACGTCGAGGTCGTCAATGGACAGAAAGGAAAACTTGGCGCCCATGAAGGGGCAGCTTGTTGTTTGGAGCACATTGTGAAGGAGCTTGCGGGCTTTGACTTTGAGCACCAGTCCAAACAGGACCAACGTGCGTACCAAGCTTACCAGGAGCGCCAGGAGAGGATGGACGAAGAAGACAGAGCCCAACAGAGTGTCCTCCTGTCTCCCCTCAAGATCAATGCTGGCTCGAAGCAACCACGCCCCATCCTGAGCGCAATTATCGGCATGTTACAGAAGATCTCAACAGTTTCGCTCGAGAGGGTCGACGCACGTCAGCGAATCGCGCTATTAATTATGAGGTGCCTTCCAATGCTGCCCAAGACGGAGAGGACTCACTTTCTCAAGTTTTTTGTCAAACTGGTTAAATCCAAACGGCCTATGCATAGGCTCTTCGCCACTGAGGTCGCAGGGAAGCTGTTGATGGAGGATTGGCTGTGGACTGAACATTTGGACGGAGGTAGGCCCATGGACAGCGAGGATCAGGGAAATATCGTAGATAACGGCGACGACGAAGACGATGACGAGGATAATGAAGTCGGCGGCGACGCGATGGAAGACGGCTTGAGCATAACGACAGCCACTACCACTTCGACAAAGAGCACCAATTACTACAATACTGCTGTTCTGGAGGGGCTCGGGGAGCGTGATCCTACACGATGTATCCCACTCAACGTCTTCAGCCAGCTCTCCGGCCGTCTCAGCGACAAAATCCCGGGAGTGCGAGCGCGAGCTGCCCAGTCGATCAGCGACATTATGGCTTTCGCCCTCCGCGCCACCAAGAAGAAAAATGCAGCCTTCTGGATCAAATCCGCCGCGCGCTCATCGATGGGGGTAGAGTTCAGCTTATCGCTTCGAAAGCGGGCGGAAGGAGACGAGCGGGCGAGCGCGAGGAAATGCGCCGTGACGGCGTTGGTTGCCTTTCTCTGCATCAAGAAAAAAGTCGATGCCTCTGACATCGCAGTTTTGGAGCAGCGCTGCGGGGACGAGAGCATTGCTACCAGGAAGTGCGCGGCAGGGGGGTTGACCGAGTTGCTCTTAGCTGCAAAAGAAAATGTCGATTTGGAACTCGCTTGGGCCCGCAGTGTCCTCCCATTAGCCATGGATACGGAAGTTACGTGCGTCAACAAGGGGCTCGAACTTTTCAGGCAGGTGGTTTTAGTGCCGCTTCTCAATGCTGACGACGAGAAGGACGCTATGAGCGCGTGGAGGATCCTGAGCAAGATGAGCGACAGCGGGGGTAGCAGCAGGAGTGGGGCAAAAGGGGGCATGAACGCGCTAAAGACGGCTTTGAAGAGGAACCTGGACGATTTCCCCGAGAACAGCTTGCCGCTTTTGAAGATTTTGAAGGTCGCCGCTGTCAAATCGCTGGGCCTGGAGACGACCAAGATCAAACTTTTTGCGCAAAGTATCACCTTCATGAGGGAGGGAGTCTGGTGCATGTTGGAGGCCTTCGCGTCGTGTTCGAGCATCACCGCCTCCAACAAAAATCGCAATGGGCCATCAAGCGGTACCGGCAATAGTACGAAGTCGTTCGATCTTATTTCAGCCGTCAAGAAAAGCAAGCTCGACGGGAGCTTTCTTGTTAGTGCCTGGGACAAGTTCCGCGAGTTGAGGTCCAAACCAGATGATATCCCTGACAACAGGATGCTGATCAGCATTGCGTGCAGCACGAGGAGTTGCTTGAAAGTCGTAAGCGAGCTCGCAAGTATTGTTCCTACCGCAGATGCCAAGCAGAGCGCCAAGTCGATGAAAAGTTTGCTCGTCAACTTCGCTATTGACCCCCCCTTGATTAGTTCTTGCATCCATGCACTCACATCATTGACTGTGACGTCATCCGATACCAAGGACGCTGCCGTGAAAAGCTGCGAAGACTGGGTGGGGAGTCTTTACGAACGCTGCGAGAAGAAACTGGAACAGTTCATGAACAGCAACGTCAAGAACTTTGCAGCCCTCGATCGTGCTCTCTTCACCGTAGGAGAGGCTAGCATGGTTGGCTTTACTGTCGACGAGGACTCCGCCGCGCTCGCCTTGAAAAAGAAGAAGAAAAAGAGCACCAGCAGCCACGCGTTCTTTGCTGGTTGCGATGACGATGGTAAGGAGGACAAACCCAAAAAGGGGAACAAGAAGAAGTCAACGGAGTCATGGACCACAGGAATCCACGTGACTCCCCCCCCACGCCTTGTAGAATTGATTCACTATTTGCTACCCCCCAAGATGCCCCACAACGTTGGCAACAAGGTCGAAATCGAGAACCCTGCAAACGCGCGGGCTCTCGCCTTTGTCGCGCTGGGGAAAGTTTGTCTTCGGAACGCAGAATTGGCCAAGGATATAGTCAACATTTTGGCGAGTGAGCTGCACTTTGATAGGAACGATGTGGAGACAAGTAATTCTAGCGCTGCTGTCAGATCTAATGCCCTTGTGGTGCTGGGTGACCTGTGCGTAAGGTACACAAGTTTGGTTGATCGACAGCTGCCTGCCATGGCGGAATGCCTTCAGGACGGCATCGAATTCGGGGATGCAAACTGCGCGATGGTGCGACGGCATGCCGTCTTGCTTCTGAGTAGTTTGCTACTGCAAGACTACGTCAAGTGGAGGGGACTGTTGGTTCATCGATATTTGGCCGCGACCTGTGACAAGGACGTGAGTGTCGCTCAAATGGCAGAGATGACCCTTTGCGGTCCTTTACTGAGGAAAAATCCGCTATTATTCAGCAACAACTTCGTCGAGAGTATATTTGTATTCAACAGGAGCACAAACCATCCCATATTCAAGAACGCGGCCAGCAGCGGCGATAATGGCGCAGGAGCGGTCGATTTCGATTGCAACATGCTTGTTGGGGCCCGGAAAAAAGGCTTGCGAATGCAAATCTACAAAATGATGCTCGCAAGCATGAGCGACGAGATGAAGATCGGTGTCGTAGCTCGCCTCGCCAAAGAGGTGCTAGGTGGGGCCGTCAACGGGGGAAAGCTAATGGGAGGGTGCAAGAGGATGGGGGATATCGAGAAGGATGTTGGGGAGCAGGGTATTAATTACGTCAAAGACTGCCAAGCGAGCGCTGATGTCTTGGGGGATTGCTTTAGTATCTTGCTTTGCGCGGAGGTCAGAGTAAGGAGCGGGACCGGGAAAGACGACGAAGAGGAAAAAGAAAGCTTTGAAGAGAACGGCGGAATCAACGGCAACGCGGTGATTAGCCAGCAGTTGGCCGCTGCCAAGGGCAAGCTTCTCAACAAAATCAGCCGTAAGCACTTAATCGAGAGCGTCGTACCTGTGCTGTGCGAGCTAAAAAACGTTTTCGAGGCCAACAAGAGCCCCCTCTTAAAGTCCTTGATGCGCTATTTGCGGGAGGTATTCAAGCTCTACAACTACGAGGTGAAGGAGGTGCTGGCAAACGATCCTGTTCTTCTCGCGGAACTCACCTACGACATGAAGAAGTTCACCGATATGCAGGCGAGGGAGCGAAAGATGAGGGAGGCAGAAGAGGAGAGGGAGAAGCGAATGCAGGAGGAGGAGAGGGAGGCGAGGGGCCTGTTCGCAGATGAGGATGGAGATATGGACCCTGTCATGGTCTATAAGAACAAAGAAAATTCGAATTCGAACTCAGGTGGGGGGGCTCTTGAGGGCGTTGGAGGTGAAATGAGTGGTTCGGTTGGGGCTAGCGTATTAGGGGGTGGCGTATTAGGAGGTGTTGCAGTCGCCCCACAACCCATCGTGAAGGCAAAAGGCAAACAGACTGTCGCAGTTGGGGCTGTGGAAAAAAATTCCGACAAGCGGAAGAAGGAGGAGGGGAGGAGTGTCTTCGAAGAGCTGCGCAACTTTACCGAGTGATCGATTATGTCGTGTAGCTATATAATGCGTGCGAGAAATTATATGTTTTTTTTTTGGATGCGGAAGTACAAAATTTTGCTGCTCGTACGTACTGTACACTTACACTATTTCCATCACACAGATCCTATTACAGCCTTCACAAAAGTTCCAGCACACAACCTCTCTCTCATTTCCAGTCCTTTTTGCTTGATCGCACTACCACTATTTCCCACAAAAATTCCTATTTCGCCTTCACCAAAACTGCCTCAAAAACACCTAATACCAAGCAAATCATTCTCTCACTCCATTCGAGTTCTCACAACATATTTTCCACTTCGTTTCTTTTTTTTTTCTTTCTCTCATTATCAAAGGTCCTACAACCAAAATCAACTACAAGTCGTCTCCATACTTCACGAGGTTTAGCATGAGCTCATCAATTTCCCTTTCTCCAAAGTCATCCCTGGTACCGCTAAGAACGACCCTAAAAACCTGCGCTTTCTGTCCAGCAAGGGGCTGGTAAGGAAGCATCGTGAGCCCCTTCTCCTGCAGCCGCATCTTCAACTTGATCGCTACAGTGCTGATCGCATCAGCAATGTGGGCAGGGAAAATGACTTCGGCTTCAGATTGGTCCGTCTTGATGTTCGCATCGGCCATCATCTCGCGAATCCGTTTGGGAAGGTACAAGAAATTTACGTTGAATGGCCAGGGAGAACAGGCGAGCATGAAGTTTGGGTGGGCCTTGATCTTCTGGGCGAGAAGATCAATATTGACGACGGCGCTATCGACTCGTTTAGCGATGCCTTTTCGACCTCTGAATTTCCACATGGACCAGATTTTGATCGAGTCAGTCTTGCGCCCGCACATGAATGTCCCATCGCCAATGTCGAGATGAGCGTTTTTCTTCCGCTTATCAAATAGGTACTTTGCTTCGGAGCCGTTGGACTTGAGCATAAGACCTGCGTACCTTGTCATAAAGACTGTGGTTTGAAGAGGGGTACCAAGCATCTTGTGTGGGTTCACCGTGACTGAGTCGGCACGAGAGATCCCAGTAAGGAGCTTCTTGATATCGGGGCGGTCCGAGAAGAGAGCACTGCCGCCCCAAGCCCCGTCAACATGCATCCACAGGCCGTGTTTCTCGGCTATGTCGGCTATTTCGTCGAACTTGTCAAAAGTGCCCTTGACTGTGGAGCCTGCGGTACAGCCAATGAACCAAGGGCACCCGCCAGCAGCCTTGCACTCCTTGATCTTCTTCTCCAGGTCCTTGCTGCACATCTCGCCATGTCCAGTCGTGTCGACCTTAACGAGATTGTTGCGACCCATGCCTAGAAGACCAATGGTCTTGAGAAACGAATAGTGCGCCTCGCGGGAGACAAAAACTGTGATTTTGGGAGCCACAGCATTACCACCGTCACGGGTCTCGGGGAACTTGTGATGCCGCGCAATGTGCAACCCCATCATGTTCCCAACGGAGCCGCCAGGGACCATTAACCCATCAGATTTCTCCCAATCCCACCCGAGAAGAGATGTGAACACGGTCATTACCTCCCTCTCCATCATGGAATAACAGGGGCAAGCTTCGTACGTGTAGTTGCTGTGTTTTGTTTTGGAGATTGTGTTTCGTGTTTTGTATTTTGTGCGTGGTGTGTGCGTGCGCCAGTGTTGTGTTAGTGGTGCTGTTGTGCAAGTTTCCGGTGCCCATCTGCAGCCCTCTTCAAAGGCCCTTTCGTGTTTGCTTGCGACCTTCCTTTTCACAAAGAATCTTCCTGTAAATCTGCGATGCGCGATGATAAATTCTCACCTGGTGTTCTGAAACAAACTCACAAGTTCTCCAGCAATCGCAGACGGATCAAGAGTTCCGAAGAGCTGGTTGAAAAACATGGGATGGGATGTGTCAACGGAATATCCGACGATGGTCCTGAGGAGGGCAGCCAGGGACTCACAGCCATCGCGCCCGAAAGTGTCCAGGCCAGTCTCACCCAAGGCGAGAAGGTCAGCTGAGTCAGGGTTGTGAGGGTGGTTACGCCAATCGCTATTCAGAGCACTGCGAAGGTCATCGGGGTCTAGGTACTCCACCACCTTCCGAGAAGTGCCAGTATCTCCTGAAAGATGAGCGGAGCCGTTCCACTTCTCCATAAGAGTAGAGATAATCAACGGGAGAATCGGGAGACCCTGCGATGTTCGGGGGAGAGAGATTGAGAGGAACGAGGATGTGTGTGTGAGTGAGGGTGGAAAGTGCAACAAAAAAACACCTCCCCCAGCTGTCTGACCCAGAAGGCAAAAAATTGTCTTTCGATTGTAACCCGATTCTTTATTTGCATCTCGACCGACCATCGACTATACATACCTTCGAACGACCGTCTTTGAAACAGACATCGCGAGATCGTGACTTGTATCTCTCCAAAGTGAGAGTGCTCAGGACACCAAGGATTGTCCCTGAAGCGATTAGTAGAGATTTTTCTGATAAACTCATCGTAACCTGTGATGGATGATATGTACGTCCTTCTGGTAGCGACAAATTAGTAAATGATACCTGATAGTCTTCCTGACCTAGGCAAAATTGGGGGCCAAAATTGCGGTCGAAAAATCAAGACCAAAAAAGGGTTGTATTGACTCTTTCTTTCTTTTAAGCTCTATGAAACCTCAACCACCACTCAATACTTACTCCAATGATCAGACTGGGCGCTTATAACTTTAGACGTGATAAGTCAAAGGAATTCATAGAACGTGATGAGGTCGGAACGTGATGAGGTCCTTCTTGCAGGTGTTCCTTCTCCCTATTCCTTCCGATACTTGAATGCGTGAAACAAGCGGTGCGTGAAGCAAGCGGGTGCCACATCGGCAAGGACTACCACTCCTGAGACAACCGTGGGGGTAGAAAGTGACAGGCAATCCAAGTGCTGCTAAACAAAAAATAACATAACATAACATTTTATCAATAGACTAACAAACCAACCAATCGTTTAACATACATTTTTCCTGATTATGTATTCGCTATGTTTACCCATCTTTCTGCCCCAATTTTGCTCTTAACCGCTGCTTCATGGCGTCCATTTTGGATGCTGTGGAAGAGGATACCGAGGATATTACTGAATCAACAGCACTTCCAGTATCGCTACCAGCATCACTATTGAAGGTTCTGCCCACGAGGCTACTGCAACCGGAGAAACCTCGCAACCTCCTGAGCTCTGCCCTCAAAGCATCGTTATCCGCCATTGTCTCATTGATGGTCACAGAGAGCTTTTGAATTTGATTCTCGTTTAGTAACCTATTATCTCGCGCTTCTTCCTCCTTACGTTCAAAATTTCTATTGTGACCTTGCCTTAGCTGTTGTATCGTCATTTTAAGCTGCTCAGTCTCTGCGATGGCCTCGTCATATCGGCGTTGTAGTTCTGAAACTTGGCCCTCGAGTTTCCCTATTTTTACTTCAGCAGCAACACGAGCTGCCATCGCCTCAGATCTCTGCAGCTGCAGATCCTCGGTGAGTTCGATCTGGGTCAACATCTGACCTTTCAAAACTTCAACCTCATCACCGAGCGATTCAGACCGGCTCAGGAGTGAACGTACTGCTCCCCAATCGCCCTTGAGTGACCACCTCCGTGTCTCAAATTCAATCGCATTCTTGCCGTTTTGAATTTCCCCTTCCAAGACATCGATGAGCCGCAATAAAACTGACTCACCATCGCTACAATAGCTCTCGACGCCAGCACGCCCCTCAACCCGGTCCATTGCACAATTAAGCTTGTCAACAGCGAGTTCACAGTATTCTGTCAAAAGCGCAAACATCATCCCTCGGCAGTCTAGCATCATATCAAATGCGTCCAAGAGGCATTCGTTGTCGTCTTTTACGTCGGGGAAGATACATTTCCAAGTATATACAAAGGCATCTATGTCCAGTCCGTAGTGAGCAGCTAGTAGCTTATCCACCACCTTCAATCTGGGCACAAATACATCTTTGTGTAAGCCTTGCAAAGTCTCAATGTAGTTAACTAA
>ERZ651776.3506-NODE-3506-length-15553-cov-3.722538_pt1 | contig 15553 bp, 17 predicted proteins | sample MGYA00514761_ERZ651776 | MGnify/ENA metagenome assembly ERZ651776 | reverse complement strand
AGTCGGGTAATGAGGTTCCATGGTATGTTGCTGGCCCAAGTTGCGATTCAGTCGATGTTTTAGGTCGGGAGCAAATGCTACCAGCTACAACTGCAGAGGGAGACCTTTTGTATTTTCCAAATGCGGGTGCCTATACAACTGTATATGCGAACGAATTTAATGGGTTTCCTCTGCCCAAGACTTTAATTCTCAACGAGCGAGGTTAGGGTTAGTTTTACTTATTGCGGGTTGATTCGTTTGTATGTCACAAATGAGTAGTTCAACCCCGACGCATCGTCCTGATGTTCACTGCGTTTTGATGCGTCCCAAATATCAGGTTCAATTGGTGGGAAATATGTGTCTCCTTGAATATCTTGATGAATCAAGGTCATCTCAATTGTATCGACTATCGGCATAGCGAGATTGTAGATTTCAGCGCCACCAATAATAAATTTTTCTGACCCATTTGAAGCAGCTTGAATCGCTGCTGCCAAATTTGTTACTGTTTGTGCGCCCTCAAGGACTAAGCCTTGTGCTCGCGTTATTACAATATTGTGTCGGTTAGGAAGCGGCCTTCCTATCGAGTCCCAAGTCTTTCTACCCATGATGATGGTATGGCCGGTGGTCAATCGTTTAAAGCGTTTTAAATCCGCAGACAGATGCCAGGGTAGTGCCCCGTTAATACCAATAGCTCTATTTTTTGCTTGAGCGACAATAATTGTAATTCCCATTTGATTCTCTTTATATCGCTACAGGAGCCTTGATGAGTGGGTAGGGGTCATAGCTTTCAAGCTCAAAATCCTCATAACTAAAATCAAGGATATTTCTGATCTTAGTGTTGAGTTTCATTTTGGGAAGCGCTCGTGGTGCGCGGGAAAGTTGTTCGTCAGCTTGTTCTAAGTGGTTCATGTAAAGGTGACAATCGCCAAATGTATGGACAAAGTCTCCAACTTGAAGCCCACAAACGTGTGCGACCATCATATTTAATAACGCGTATGAGGCAATATTGAAAGGTACGCCAAGAAATAAATCCGCACTTCGCTGGTAGAGTTGACAGGATAATTTTCCATCCGCCACATAAAATTGGAAAAAGGCATGACACGGTGCCAACGCCATCTTATCAATCTCCCCAACATTCCATGCCGACACGATCAACCGTCGTGAATTTGGATTTTCTTGAATCTCTTTAATGACGTTTGTGATTTGATCGATGTGGCTTCCGTTTGGCGTTGGCCAAGAACGCCACTGATATCCGTAGACAGGGCCGAGATCGCCTTTGTCATTTGCCCATTCGTCCCAAATTGTGACGCCATTATCTTTCAGGTATTTAGTGTTCGTATCGCCACTTAAAAACCAAAGTAATTCGTGGATGATTGATTTTAGATGGACTTTTTTAGTGGTTAAAAGTGGAAAGCCTTGATTTAAGTCAAAGCGTAATTGAGCGCCAAAAATACTTAGAGTCCCAGTCCCAGTCCTATCCGCTTTGGGCGTCCCTTGCTCGCGGATGTGTCGCATGAGTTCTAGATAAGACCGCATGAGTAACTCCTGTGATAAGTGTGTTATCTGTTTAATTTATTGACGGTTAAGTCTATCAACTAATATGCCAGTCGGCACCTTTTTCGCACTCCTCTGGTGGCGGACGGTGTGTTAAACTCTAACGCGATAAACCATTCATAACCATATTGATTTGACCATGGCTGGCAATACAATCGGAAAAGCGTTTTGTGTAACATCATTTGGGGAGAGTCATGGCCCAGCGATTGGCTGTGTGGTCGATGGCTGTCCGCCTGGGTTGAATCTTTGCGCGAAGGATATTCAAAAAGAACTTGATCGTAGAAGACCTGGTACGTCGCGTCATGTGACTCAAAGAAGAGAGCCAGATACGGTTGAAATTTTATCTGGAGTTTTTGAAGGACGTACAACTGGAGTGCCTATCGCACTTTTGATCCGTAATGTTGACCAAAGATCCAAAGATTATGGAAATATTGCTGACCAGTTTCGTCCTGGGCACGCAGACTATACATATTGGCAAAAATATGGGGAGCGTGACTACAGGGGAGGAGGTAGGTCGTCAGCGCGTGAAACTGCGGCTAGAGTGGCGGCCGGAGCGATCGCAAAAAAATGGCTTCGAGAGCGCTATGGCGTAGAGGTACGTGGTTACATGTCGCAAATCGGGACAGTTGAGATCGGTTTTAAGACCTGGGATAGCGTAGATAAAAACCCATTTTTTTCGCCTGACCCTGATGTTGTCCCCGAGCTCGAACAACATATGGACAAATTGAGAAAGTCGGGCGATTCGTGCGGCGCCAAAATAACCTTAGTAGCGACGGGAGTGCCAGTGGGTTGGGGAGAGCCGGTTTTTGAAAAGCTGGATGCAGATCTCGCCGGGGCGTTGATGGGTATTAACGCCGTTAAGGGTGTTGAGATTGGCGATGGGTTTGAGTCGGTTCTCCAGGCCGGTACGGCACACAGCGATGAAATGACCCCAGAAGACTTTTTGAGTAATCATTCGGGTGGGGTGCTTGGAGGCATTTCTACAGGGCAGGATGTGATTGCTCGGATTGCGATCAAACCTACCTCGAGTATTCGTCTCGACAGAAAATCGATAGATAAAGGCGGCTCACCTGTTACCGTTAACACCTTCGGACGACACGACCCATGCGTGGGTATCAGGGCAACTCCCATCGGAGAGGCTATGATGGCTTTAGTTCTCGCAGATCATGCATTACGACATCGCGGTCAAAATGCGGATGTTGAAACCACAACGCCGAAACTTCCTGTTAAAAGCAGATTAGTTGAGTGAGACGGTTCAATTTGGTTTTTGGCCGATAGGTGGAATTTGTCGAATTAATGCATTGGGGATGTTTATAGTGTTCGACAATTTATGACATCTTTATTTGGCCGATTATCAAATTTTTATTTTTGGTACTTTGCTTTTGTTGGTGCATTCGCACCGTTTTTCTCGTTATACCTCCAGCGCCGGGGGTTTTCTCCGATAGAGATAGCTGTACTACTTGGGATTAGTCCGACTCTCAGAATCGTCGTCCCTTTTTTTTGGGCTTGGTTGGCTGATCACTGGGGCTATAAGTACAAGCTTTTGAGAATTCTCGCACTCATTAGTCCCGTACTGTTCGCTCTGATGATCGCTAAGGGATCTTTTCTTTCCGTCGCTGGTGTTCTGATTTTGTGGGGGCTTCTTTGGTCTGGAATCCTGCCAATAGCGGAGGCGCTATGTGTCGAGGCCTTAGGCGAGGAAATGTCAGTTTATGGCAAGGTACGTGTTTGGGGGTCGGTCGGTTTTATCTTGATGGTGGTTGGTGGTGGCTATCTTTTTGAATGGTTAGATGTGCTCTATCTCGATTGGATTATTTGCGCCATGCTCATTATCATTTTGGGCGCCATTTTGATGCTCCCGAAAGACACCAACATTACGCTGCAGACTAATCAAGTTAGTCAATCTCTTAAATGGCTGACTGATAGGCGAATTATTGCGTTACTGTCTTGTTTTTTTATTATGCAATTTGCGCATGGTGCTTACAATGCGTTTTTCTCTATTTTTTTAGTCGAGCAAGGGCATAGCAAATCAACTGTTGGTTGGCTATGGGCGATCGCGGTTATAGCGGAAATTTTTATTTTTTTATTGATGCCGCGGTTATTCAAGAAATTTAGTATCAATGATTTCTTTTTATTTTGTTTTTTTGTTGCTGCCTTACGTTTCTTTTTAGTTTACGTCGGATACGAAAGTCTCTGGATCCTTGTCGTAGCTCAGATCATGCATGCCATTACCTTTGGAATGTTTCATGTGGCAGGTATCGCAGCAACGAATAAGCTTTTTATAGGAGAGTATCGTTCTAGAGGACAAGCTCTTTATTCTAGTGTGGGGTTCGGCGCAGGCGGAGCCTCGGGGACTCTAGTGTCAGGGCTAGTTTGGGAGAGTTTTGGCGGTGCTGCCACTTTTGGCATGTCTGCTGTGACTAGCTTGCTAGGCGTTGTTTTGATGCTTTGGGTACGTCGTCATTTTAAAGATTAACGTGTTGTTATCGCATGATCAGACCGTATCTGTATGTCATAATCTTGTCCTTGGATCTTTATTAGTTAGCTGATAGGTGCAATCATTATGTTGAAAACCTTGTATGACAAGCTTTGGGATAGTCACGTCGTTAGAACGGAAGACGATGGTACGGGTCTTATTTATATCGATAGACATCTCGTTCATGAGGTAACTAGCCCACAAGCTTTCGAAGGGTTGAAGCTAGCGAAACGGCGTCCTTGGCGAGTTGAATCCATTGTGGCGACAGCGGATCACAATACGCCTACAACTGATTGGGATAAGGGAATAGAAGATCCCATATCCAAGTTACAGGTAGACACCTTGGACCAAAACATCAAGGAATACGGGTCAAAGGCGTATTTTCCATTTTTGGACTCGAGGCAGGGCATAGTGCATGTTATAGGTCCAGAACAAGGTGCAACGTTACCAGGGATGACGGTTGTTTGCGGTGACTCTCACACGAGTACGCACGGCGCTTTGGGATGTTTGGCGCATGGAATAGGTACGTCTGAAGTTGAACACGTTTTAGCGACTCAGTGTCTTGTTCAGAAGAAAATGAAAAATATGTTGGTTAGGGTTGAGGGACAGTTGGATGCTGGCGTCAGTGCCAAAGATATCGCTCTCGCTTTGATTGGCAAAATTGGTACTGCAGGCGGTACTGGTTACGCGATAGAGTTTGCCGGTCCTGCTATTGAATCCTTATCAATCGAAGGTCGTATGACGTTGTGTAACATGGCAATTGAGGCTGGTGCTCGAGCCGGGATGATTGCTGTTGATCAAACCACAATTGATTACCTTCGAGGTCGAACGTTTGCTCCAAAGGGTGACCTGTGGGATCAAGCTGTTTCCTATTGGAGGTCTTTACGGTCAGATCCTGGCGCGATTTTTGATTTGATGGTGACTTTAAATGGCAGTGAGCTTATCCCACAAGTTACTTGGGGGACCTCTCCTGAGATGGTGGTTGGTATTGATGGTCGCGTACCAGATCCAGAGCAAGAGAAAGATATAGCTAAAAGGGAAGGAATTGAGCAAGCGCTCCAATACATGGGGCTTGAGCCTAATACATCGTTGACTGACATTGAGGTGGATAAAGTTTTTATTGGATCTTGTACCAATTCAAGAATTGAGGATATCCGGATAGCTGCAAAGGTTGTTAGCGGGAAACGCGTTGCCCCAAATGTTCAGTTAGCAATGGTCGTGCCTGGGTCCGGTTTGGTAAAGGCCCAAGCTGAGCAGGAGGGATTGGACAAGATATTCATCGCAGCAGGATTCGAATGGCGGCAGCCGGGATGCTCTATGTGCTTGGCGATGAATAACGATCGACTTGAGGCTGGAGAGCGGTGCGCTTCAACATCGAACCGCAATTTTGAGGGACGCCAAGGTGCTGGGGGTAGAACGCATCTAGTTAGTCCAGCAATGGCCGCGAGTGCTGCGGTAAATGGAACATTTGTTGATGTTCGCCAAATACTTAGTGAGTAGTTTCTAAATTTTCAAAATATAAATGGGTATGCCATGGAAAAATTTGCCTTACATAAAGGACTCGTTGTACCACTTGATCGTGCAAATGTAGACACAGACGCCATCATTCCAAAGCAATTTCTTAAGTCGATTCAGCGATCTGGGTTTGGTGTGAATTTATTTGATGCCTGGCGGTTTTTGGACGTTGGGCAACCAGGTGTCTCGCTTAGTAAAAGACAGCCAAACCCAGATTTCATTCTGAATGAATCACGATATCAAGGCGCCTCGATTTTGCTTGCTAGGAAGAATTTCGGTTGTGGTTCCTCGCGTGAGCACGCTCCTTGGGCTTTGGCCGACTATGGATTTAAAGCTGTTATCGCACCTAGTTTTGGCGAAATATTCTTTAATAATTCATTAAAAAATGGGTTGTTGCCTATCGTGCTTTCAGAGCTCGAAATTGATGGCTTATTTCATGATGTTTTCGGGTTCTCGGGGTTTCAATTGACGGTAGACTTGGAGAGTCAGAAAGTGACGACTGAGGATAGTGCTAAGAGTTTTAACTTTCAGATTGACCCTTTTCGTAAGCATTGTCTTCTAAATGGATTGGATGATATTGGTCTAACGCTGGAGCACGTTGATGAAATTAAACAGTTTGAACAACGGCATAAATTGCACCAGCCTTGGCTATTCAACTAAATTTAAAAACTTAACTTTTTATCTTACGGAATTACTTTGGGGAATAAAATGAAAATAGCAGTACTCCCGGGGGATGGCATCGGGCCAGAGATCATGAAGCAAGCGCTGCGTGTCTTGCAAATTTTGAAAAATGACGGATTGTCGATCGAGTGGGAAGAGGGCGCAATTGGAGGGGCTGGATATGATAATGCTGGCGATCCATTACCGAGCGAAACGGTTGCATTGACGAAGCAAGCTGATGCAGTACTTTTGGGGGCTGTTGGTGGGCCAACATATGATTCTCTTCCTCGTGCGATGCGTCCGGAACAGGGGCTGTTACGTATTCGCAAAGAATTAGGTTTGTTTGCGAACCTTCGTCCTGCGGTGGTATTTCCTGAATTGGCAGCAGCGTCAAGTTTGAAACCTGAATTAGTCGAGGGGTTAGATTTGATGATCCTTAGGGAGTTAACAGGGGATATTTATTTCGGTCAACCCAGAGGTAGACGTAAAACAGAGGCCGGTGAGGATGAGGGTTTTGACACGATGAAATACTCTGTGTCTGAGATTGAGAGGATTGCTCGTGTGGCCTTCGATATAGCCACTAAGCGAACTGGTAAATTATGCTCAGTTGATAAAGCTAACGTCCTGGATACGAGTATTCTTTGGAGAGAGGTAGTTACAAAGATTGGTCAAGACTATCCTTCGGTCGAGTTGACGCATATGTATGTTGATAATGCCGCTATGCAACTAGTTAGGGAACCTAAACAATTTGACGTAATTTTAACTGGAAATATATTCGGTGATATTTTATCGGATGAGGCGTCAATGCTAACTGGGTCGATTGGGATGCTCCCTTCTGCCTCCATGGATGTTAACCGAAAGGGCTTGTTTGAGCCAATTCATGGGTCTGCTCCTGATATCGCAGGCAAGAATATTGCTAATCCGCTTGCAACGATTTTATCCGTCGCGATGATGCTTAAATATACTTTTGGTGAGACCGAGGCATCTGACCGAGTTGAAACTGCTGTGAGAGCGGTCCTTGCCAAAGGATTTAGGACAGCGGATATCCATCAAGAGGCAACGAGATGTGTCGGTACTGAAGAAATGGGCGATGCCGTTATCAATGAAATGCGGTAAGGCGAAGTGCGGGTGTTGTCTACAATTGGTGTAGTTGAGTGTTAAGGATAAAGTGATATGCGAGTTGGTTTAGTAGGTTGGAGGGGGATGGTTGGGTCTGTTTTGATGCAACGTATGATTGCTGAGGAAGATTTTAAAGATGTTTCTCCTGTTTTTTTTAGTACTTCTCAAGTTGGACAAGCCGTTACCATGCGAGATGGACGAGAAGTCGTGCTGAAGGACGCAAATGACCGGGATCAACTATCGGAAATGGACGCAATTATCTCGTGCCAAGGTGGGAGCTACACAAAAAAAATGCATGCGCCCCTGAGGGCGTTAGGGTGGCAAGGATATTGGATTGATGCGGCCTCGACTCTTCGCATGGCGCCTAATTCTGTGATTGTTCTTGATCCGATTAATGGCAGCGATATTAATACCGCAATAGGTGAAGGAAAAAAAGACTTTATTGGGGGTAACTGTACGACCAGTCTTATGATGCTTGCGATGCATGGTTTGTTTCGCGACGAGCTAGTTGAGTGGGTTTCTGCAATGACATATCAAGCTGCGTCGGGAGCCGGAGCGAAAAATATGCGTGAATTAATTGAACAGATGGGTTCAATTCACGACGCGACCAAAAATGAACTTGCATCTCCGGCGGGAGATATTTTGGAAATTGATGCTCTTGTTTTAGAACGTATGCGAGCGCCAGATTTTCCAAGGGATAATTTCGGCGTGCCTTTGGCTGGCAGTTTAATTCCTTGGATAGATGCTGATTTAGGTAACGGACAAAGCCGTGAAGAATGGAAGGCGCAGGCAGAGACGAACAAGATCTTGAACAAGCAAGAAAATCCTATCCCAGTTGAGAGTATTTGTGTGCGAGTCGGTGCGATGAGATGCCATAGTCAAGCTTTGACTTTTAAGTTGTCTGAGTCGCTTCCCGCTTTGGAAGTTGAGAAAATATTAAGTGACGCGAACAAGTGGGTATCGGTAGTTCCTAACGATAAGCTTTCTACGGTATCTATGCTGTCGCCAACTAGCGTGACCCGGACATTAGGTGTGCCAGTAGGTCGAATACGGAAACTAAACCTGCCAGGTAACATGTATTCAGCATTCACGGTGGGAGACCAGTTATTGTGGGGTGCTGCGGAGCCGCTGAGACGAATGTTGCGAATTTTAATTGGCCGCGGCGGATGAGTAAATCAAGTGGTAGCATAATGCTCTGTAGTTATATGGGTCAAATAATGGTCAAAGGAGTTAACGAGCTTGAGTAAAAGATTTCTATATTTAGTTCAAGTATTTGTAGGGGTAGCTCTTATTTCAATTGGGTTAAATGGCCATGCTGTCCGTATGGGTGCGCTGAGCGTTGATTCGGCCTTAGGCGAGCCATTGAGCGCCTCGATTCGACTCTATGATGCTGAGGGGGTAGCAGTTAATGCGGTAACTGTCTCCATGGCCCCACCATCTGTATACGATAGCCTTGGGTTGATTTATAACGACCTTATCTCAAGAATCAATCTTCGATATGAAAATGCGGCGAATGGCCCCATAGTTCGATTATCTACTCAGGGTCCAGTTAATGAAGTTGTTTTAGATTTGCAAGTTGAGTTTGTTGGTCCTGAGGGCAATGTCAGTAAAACTTATGTTGCGTTCATTGATCCGCCCTTCCTCGCTGATGAGCGTTTGTCTCTTTCTACACTGGAATCTGAATTGCTGAGTATTGAAGAGTCCGCAGAGAAAATTTTGACTGAACAGGGCATTGAGCCGTCCGACCTTGTGGTGAGTCGGGAGGCGATTGAAATTGAACCGACAGACAATAATGCGGTAGAACGTCCAGAAAACATTGAAACCATGCCGGAAATTGTCGATGAGGTAAATATCATCGAAACGGATTTTGTCTCATCTGCCCGACAGATTGTGGTGCGGCCTGGGGATACCTTAACTAAAATCGCTCAAAGGGAGAAGCTGTCTGATTTTTCACTTGAGCAGATGCTTGTAGGTATTTTTCGAAAAAATAGAGAGGCTTTTGTTGGCGACAATATGAACCGCCTCAGAGCTGGAAATGTGATTCGAATTCCAGTGGAAAGTGAACTCCAGGCTATCCCTACTAAGGAAGCAACCAGCGAAATTAGAATTCATATGGCTGACTGGAGGGCATATAAAGATAGCCTGGCCGTGCGGCCTACCTTTCAGGCACAAACTACTACGGAGCGAGCGGGCCGAAGTGAATCTGGCGTAGTTGAGGCTGCTTCGGATCAAGTCAATGTCCAAACTCAGTCAGAGAGTGCTTACGTTGTTGAAGTTTCAAAAGGTAGTGGCGATATGGATTTGGGGTCACAGGGTTTAGAGGAGAGACTCATTGCTACCGAAAAAGAGTTAGAGGAACAAAAGGCGCGAGCTGGTGAGCTAGAAAAAATAATTGCTGAGTTGACCTCGTTAGCACAGTCGAAGCAAAATCTGGGCTCAGCCATTCAGTCTGCGGATGTGCAAGGAATAACGGCGCCTAAAAAATCAACGCAGGGGGATGCGGGAGCGCCTTGGCAGGCTAAAATAATTGAAGGTGTCTTACATCAGCCACTCTATCTTCTGATGCCAATTTTAGCTCTTCTCATCATTGGCTTATGGGTCTCTAAAAGATTGAATCGGTTGGATGATAGTAATGATGAGATGATGCAACCTGTTGGGGACAAGGGTGACAGAGTCAGTCTTGATGCTGCTGCTTTTATTCAGGCAGGGGGGACTAATGTTGCGCGTGATCAGGATCCAGTTGAGGATGCTGATATATTTATAGCTTATGGGCGTTATCCTCAGGCCGAAAAAATCCTAAAAGAAGCGCTGTCACTTGAACCGAAAAGGTTAGATGTATTGTTGAAATTAGCCGAGGTTTATTCCCGTCAAAAGGACTTAGCTAATTTCGATGCCGTTGCGGAACGTGTTGCCGATGTTACGAGCCAAACAGGCGCTTATTGGGAGCGACTTGTAGCGCTGGGATACTTAATTAATCCAACCAATGAGCGGTATGCTGAGGGGAAGTTCGCGAGCGAAAGACAAGCCTCGGTAAAACCGGTGGATTTGTCTTCAATTGATTTAGATCTCGGTAATCCCCCATCGCCGAAAGCATGACCCCATCTCCACGCTGACGCGTTTTGTTTTGGTGCTTACGAAAAATTATGAGTTTTTGTGATCTTAGCAGCCGATCAATTAGCGTCTGAAAACATGAGAGAATCAATTTGAGATTAGCTTTAGGCATTGAGTATGACGGGTCATCTTTCTTTGGTTGGCAACTTCAACCTGAGATCTCCACCATTCAAGGAGAAATAGAGAGAGGGTTAAGTCAAATTGCGGGGGAGCCTATACGTGTTTTTTGTGCTGGCCGTACCGACACAGGCGTTCACGCAACTTATCAGATTATTCATTTTGATACTGGAGTTATCCGACCAAGCGGCGCATGGGTGCGTGGCCTAAATGCATTAATCTCAAATGAGATTTCGATACGCTGGGTGAGAGAGGTGAGTGTAGATTTCCACGCGAGATACTCAGCGCTTCGTCGAACATATCGTTACTTGTTGTTAAATCGAGAGCAGCGCCCTGGCTTGTTTGCTAAAAATATCGGTTGGTATCACAAAAAATTAGATGTTGATGCAATGAACAATGCTGCGTTAGCGTTGATAGGGAAGCATGACTTCTCTGCATTTAGGTCCTCAGAGTGTCAAGCCAATAGTCCAGTCAGGGTTATTGAGGAATTATCTATTCGTTCAAGTGAAGATATTATTATTTTTGAAATTACAGCGAATGCATTTTTGCATCATATGGTCCGTAATATTGTGGGCAATCTTGTTTATATCGGGGCGGGTAAGCATTCGGTAGAATGGATGCAGGAGGTACTTTTTTCTGGAGATCGCGCTCTGGCGGCACCAACATTTAGCCCTAATGGACTATACTTGACTTCAATTGATTATAGCCCGGACTGGGGTCTGCCGAGGCCCGAATCATTTTCTAATCTTAAGGTTACATTAACGTCTTCTGCTTTTTAGAGCTCATTTGTTTATATGAATAACAATGTCACGGCAATTAAGATCTGCGGCCTCACATCGGTGGAAAACGCCCTTGAAGTGGCTCAATCTGGTGTAAGTGCCATTGGATTAATTTTTTATCCTGAGAGTCCCAGAAACGTAAGTCTCGATATCGCAAAAAATATAGTGGAGAGCTTACCGCCGTTCGTTTCAGCGGTCGGGCTTTTCGTTGACCCGTCGCTTGATGAGGTATTCAGAACCTTGGAATCCGTGGACTTGCATGTTTTGCAATTTCATGGGGAGGAAAGTTCGGATTTTTGTTCAAAGTTCAAAAAGCCATATTTGAAAGCGACCCACGTTTCGGCTGAGGTGGATTTGGTAGAATACGCCAAGGCGTACAAGGAAGCATCTGGATTGTTATTAGACACTTTTTCTGAAAAAGTGCGTGGTGGTACAGGTGATACATTCGATTGGAACCTCGTTCCAACCGAATTAGATGTGCCAATAGTTCTGGCGGGGGGATTACGTCCGAACAATGTATCAGCTGCGATTGACCGTGTTAGGCCATGGGCAGTTGATGTGAGTAGCGGTGTCGAAGGCACGCAAAAAGGAGTCAAGGATCTCGCGCTAGTGCGAGACTTTATCGGTGAGGTAAAAAATGCAGATGCAAGAAGATTTACAAAATTATAATTTCCCTGACCATAAAGGTCATTTCGGACCTTATGGCGGAGTTTTTGTCCCTGAAACACTAATACATGCTCTTGAGGACTTACGAGATAACTACGAGAAATTAAAGAATACTCCAAGTTTCATGGAGGAGTTTCATGATGACTTAAAACACTTTGTGGGTCGACCGAGCCCTGTTTATTACGCAAAGCGGTTATCCGAGATGCTGGGAGGTGCGCAGATATGGCTTAAGCGTGAAGATTTGAACCATACTGGCGCGCACAAGGTTAACAATACGGTTGGTCAGGCACTTTTGGCCCGTCACATGGGTAAGAAGCGAATTATTGCTGAAACCGGCGCAGGGCAGCACGGGGTCGCCTCCGCTACAGTTGCCGCCCGATACGGAATGGAATGTGTTGTATATATGGGGTCAGAGGATATTAAACGTCAAGCTAGTAATGTCTATCGAATGCGGTTGCTCGGTGCAGAGGTAGTCCCAGTTGAAAGTGGATCTAAAACTCTAAAGGACGCTCTCAACGAGGCTATGCGTGATTGGGTCACCAATGTTGAGAACACTTTCTATATTATTGGAACGGTAGCGGGACCGCATCCATATCCGATGATTGTTCGTGACTTCAATTCAGTAGTCGGCGAAGAGTTAAAAACACAAATGCCACAATTGATTGGTCGTCAGCCTGACGCAGTTATTGCGTGTGTCGGGGGTGGTTCAAATGCTTTAGGCGTTTTTTATCCTTACATTAAGGACGAGGGTGTGCGTCTCATAGGAGTTGAAGCGGGTGGATCTGGCATTGATACTGGTAAGCACGCAGCCCCGCTTGCATCAGGCACGCCTGGAGTGTTGCACGGCAACCGAACCTATCTTATGCAAGATCCGAATGGACAGATTATTGAGACTCACTCGATTTCAGCGGGATTAGACTACCCGGGTGTCGGGCCAGAACATTCTTGGTTAAAAGACATAGGGCGTGCAGAATATGTGTCAGCTAATGATGATGAGGCACTGGAAGCGTTCCACAAACTTACAAAAATAGAAGGTATCATGCCAGCGCTAGAAACGGCGCACGCAGTAGCACATGCGATGAAAATTGCTCCCGATATGAGTTCGGATCAAGTGTTGCTTGTCAATCTCTCTGGTCGTGGTGACAAAGATATGGCAACTGTCGCAACTGCTTCTAATATAGGGTTGTAAAGTCATTTATGTCGCGAATTAAGAAAAAGTTCGAAGATTTATCTCAGAATAACCGTAGGGCGTTAATTCCGTTTATAACAGCGGGAGATCCTAATTTAGAGGTGACCTTGAAATTGATGTCTGCTCTCGTAGATAGTGGATCGGATATTATTGAACTTGGGATTCCATTCTCTGACCCAATCGCAGACGGACCTACTATTCAAAGGGCTAGTGAACGGGCTTTGGCGGGTGAGACGAGCTTGAGTAATGTGCTTGATCTAGTCAAGACGTTCCGTGAAACGGACCGAGAGACTCCTGTTGTGTTGATGGGGTACGCGAATCCGATTGAGGCGTTAGGTGTTGATGCATTTGTTGCTCGTGCGGCAGAGGTTGGGGTTGATGGCGTTTTGGTCGTTGATTATCCGCCGGAGGAGAGCAGTGCCCTAAATTTAGCGCTTAAAGAAAATCAGATCGACTCAATTTTTCTACTTGCGCCGACTACGTTAGAGGCGAGAATCACGGACGTAGCAGCGTTAGCAACCGGTTACGTCTATTACGTGTCTTTGAAAGGTGTAACTGGTGCAGGTCATTTAGATATAGAGGACGTATCAAAACGAGTTGAACAAATTAAGAAGCATGTAAAGGTGCCGGTGGGCGTTGGTTTTGGTATCCGCGACGGAGAAACGGCAAGGGCTGTGGCGCAAGTATCAGATGCTGTGGTGATAGGTAGTCGTCTTGTTGAAGAAATCGAGCAATCCGAAGCTGAAAATATTATAAAGAATGTCGAAGGTTTTATTCGCTCGATCCGTAAGGCGATAGATCAGGTATGACGGCTCATTGTATGGAGATCGCTAGATAATGAGTTGGCTTCAAAAAATATTACCACCAAAGATTAATAAACTTGATGGTACTAAGAATTCTCGTAAGGCAGTTCCTGAGGGATTGTGGAGCAAGTGTCCCAGTTGTGAAGCAGTGCTTTATCAGGCTGAGCTGGAAAAAAGTCTTCAGGTATGTCCAAAATGTTCGCATCACGGCCGACTAAATGCGCGTCAACGATTAGATTCTATTTTTGACGAAAGTAAAAAGCGTTTGGATATTGGCCAAAATACAAAGCCAGTGGATTTTTTGAAGTTTGTTGATAGTAAAAAATATAAAGACCGATTGGTTGCAGCTCAGAAGACTACAGATGAGACGGATGCTCTTGTGGTACAACAAGGAGCGATCAAGGGTATTAACGTCGTAAGCGCCGCGTTTGAGTTTTCATTTTTCAGGCTCCATTTATTTGTACTTCTAAAATTATTAAATATGGTTTTTTAAAAGTAAATCGGGAAAAAAGAATTAAATCATTTACCAAAAATGAAAAAATCTCTCATTTCTATAATAAGGATAATCATTTATTTTATTCAGGGGTATGTTTCATTAACAAAGAGTTGTTAAAAAAAAATATACATAAAATTCAAAAAAATTTTGAATTAAATTTATTTAATACACTCATAAGAAAGAATAAAACAAAAGTGTTTTTTGACCAAGGAGAGTTTAGAGATTTTAATAATCTTGAAGATATTTACGGTTTAAAAAAATAAGTCTTTAAGGTTAATTTAAAATTTTCATAGATAAACTTTTTTTTTATAGTATTAGAATTTTTATTTATATTTTTAAAATAATTATTTGTAAATTCGTTTAAAGGATTAGGAATTTCGATTTTTAAACCATGCCTTTTATTATAAAGATAATTTTTTAATATTTCTTTATTTACGATCTGCTTTCTGCTTAAAATAAAATTATCAAATCCAAAAGATAATTTTTTAATTTTTTGCTTTTCTCTAAGGTCTATATAGCAAATATAATTATCTACTTTTAAGATTAAAAGTGGCAATAATAAATGGATAGGATGCATACCTCCGATAGATCAAAATACAATGAGATTTTATAACAGAGTTTCAATTGATACTAATTATGATGGTATAGCAAAAGGCAAAGAAGCTGAACGAATATCAGCAAAAATTGGTAATAATAATATTTTACTTTTAGGTAGTCATGGACCAATGGTTATAGCTCCCAGTGTAGCAAAAGCATTTTATGATTTATATTATTTTGAAAAAGCTTGTGAAACTTATGTGAGAGCAGCATCAACTGGTCGTGAATTAGAAATATTATCTGATGAAATAGCAGAAAAAACCGCAAAACAAATGGAAAATTATAAACCATCAAATGTAGCAGACCTTTATTTTAAATCCTTGATGAAAATATTGGATAATGAAAACTCAGACTATAAGAATTAACTTCTTAGTTTTAAATTTTTATGTATTGTGTAGAGTAAATTTCTTAAATAGTGAAAATTTTTAGAAGATATTAAGGGAGAACTTGTACAAGACTTGTACACAGACAGATAAAATAAAAAAATTTTAC
>ERZ651776.3498-NODE-3498-length-15578-cov-4.351010_pt1 | contig 15578 bp, 9 predicted proteins | sample MGYA00514761_ERZ651776 | MGnify/ENA metagenome assembly ERZ651776 | reverse complement strand
TAATTGTCAAAAATTTATTTAAATTAACTGAGCTGTTTGATCTGAGCAAGATTTTGGCAAGATGTATTATCTAGCATTTCTAGCATTATTGGCAAGATGTTACGGTGTTACTGGTTTTTTCGTCCATTGGGCCTATCAAACAGGGGTGTGTGCGTTTATTGTCTATGTTACATTAAATAAGCTAAGACAAGTTTTCATGTATCGGCCACTTCTATCAGTGAAATTCATAATATTGAGCTTCCTTCATAATTACTTTCTTTTTTGCAAAACGTGAAGAACAATGACTATAGCGCTAGCAAAATACACTTCAAACATATTATTTCTTTAGGAACCTGCTGTGCTCAGCGGTACTTGATCGAATCCAATCGAATCCAATCGAATCAAATTAGGCATGGACACAGTCCCCCCCTTCAACAACTTCACATCCCTGGTACGCGCCTTCTCCACCGACGACTACAGGCATGACTTGGTTGATGACGTTCTTGTCCCTCCTGCTGCTGGTGAAAGTCCAGTCCAGCAAGTCGTGTACCTGCCAAGTGTTCTCCCCAGTTGCGCTGGTGAAACCAACAAATGCCCTTCCATGGTTCAAGTCCAGAGTTGTCTCCAAGTTGAGGGGTACAATTAGGACGGGATCTTCAAGATTATTGACAAATATCTTCAGCGTTCCCATGCCAATACCCCAGTCTCCCATCCCTCCATTTTTGAAATCGCCATTTTCGAGAAAATGGCTCGCATATGGTTCGATTTTGAAGGCTGGGTTCTGCAGTGTATGTTCATCAAAAATAGGATCGTAGACAACCCGAACATGAATCACTGAGTCCGTCAAGTCGGGTATATCATTTGTGCTGCCCAAGCTATCGCGTGTAGATAAAAATGGGACAGTGTCAGTGCGAGTTGCTTACATACTTTCCACTCACCCCCCCCCAATCACTCCCAATATCAATATCAATATCAATATCAATATCAATATCACCACCCCCTAGCTCGGTCGCTCACTCGCCCACTCGCTCACTCGCTCACTCGCTCACTTGCTCACTCGCTCGCTCACTTGCTCACTCGCTCGCTCACCTGTACATGTCATTTGGGTCGTTCTCCTCCCTCCACCCTCTTGTGTGGACACTGACGTGGTTTTCGTACAGCTCGAGTTCTTCATGGTTGTAAAATGTATCGAACTCGATGGCCAGGCTGTTCTTTATCCCTCCGTAGCCCAGACTGCCCCCTCCCCTCCCCAAAGAACTTCCACTTAGACTCTGGACGACAAAAGCTAGCCCGTCCGCACCACGGCTTCGACAATTCGTGTGAGCATCGTCCATGACGTTGCACCTGATGGAGGGATTGGCAATCCTAAAGCTGAACTTGGTATCGAAACCCTCGGCAACTTCTTGCTCCCGAGCGTACCATACCGCCCCGCTGAGCCTCGGATCACTGGCAGTCAGCCTCAATGCTGGCCCGCACCTCAAGGTAGGAACCAAGGGCTTCATAATCTCATAATTTACCACCATTTTCTCCCCCCCTGGCAAATTGTCGGGAACTCCCCTGCCAACAATTTCTCCGTTGAGGTAGCTCGGGTTGGGGTGACCGGTGCAGCTGCAGCTTGTTGAGTTTTTCGCACCCCCGCAGCTCCCCTCGGGGCCCACCAGGGCATCAAAAGTGTCGCAGCAAACCACACTCGAATTGCAGTTCTCAACGTTGGCGTCCCCCACAATGATCAAGCCATAGTGTCCTTCTCCCGCCCACACCCCAGTCGGGCCGAGTGTCGAATTATTGTTTACCGCTGTGAAATTCTGAGTCATGTTGGCATTGAAAAAGGGGAAGTTGAAGTCATGAGCTAGTGTGTGTGCTCTCACTCGCACCGGCTTGCCGATGAGACCCTCCCCCACCAAAGCCCGCCTCCCGTACAAGTCGATCTGGACCCACTCGTCGTCATTTTGATCTTCGTTGGCTCCTGCCACCTCAAACTCATACTCGCTGTCACTCTCCAAGTCGACTACGGTCGTGGTGGTGACATTACCGACGACCGTCTCTTTCCACTCGCTACCCTCCTCCGCCCCCCCATCCACGCTTTTTTTTCTCCACCTAATTACGTAGCCAGTAACAGCCATCGCATCCCATATATTCCCGCCGGGACTCCAGGTCAAATCGACAGCCTTGGCCGCAACATTACTGACCTCGACAAATTCAACTTCCAAGGGGAATTCGGCATACCTGAAAAACGGCACGACATCTCTCAGGCCCTCTAGAGCACCATTTCTGATCTCAACAACCTTGTCCACCACCCCGTCATTGTCGTACGGCGGCGTGGTGCAGCTAAGCTTGCTCTGTGGGTGGCGTTCATCATGGACTACATCCACACACGGTTTCCCCCCCACAAATACAACCGCATCGCCCTTCACCCCGAAGTTCCTCCCCTCTAATGTAACCCTCTCCCCGCCTCCCCTCAGGCAGTTGTAGCTCCTCCCGTAAGTGACGTTACGGCCGTACTCCCCGGCGTTGGCCCTCCTCACCCACTTTGTTTCGTAATGCTTGAGAAAGCCGTTTAAATTGCCCGTCTCCATCTCCACTTGGTATTCAAGCTCGTCAAACTCATAGCTTTTGCTATACTGTTCACCGTTGCATCCAGTCACCCTCTCAATTGCGGGCGAAGACAAAAGCCTTAAATAGTCAATGTGCATGGCATGCCCCACCACATTGGCCCTCTTGTTATAGATTGCGGGGTATATTCTCATCTGATTCAACACGTCATCGAATAGCCTCACAAGAGTATGGTTGCTGTCCTTGTACTGAAAGTGCGCGTAAGTTGTATGCCATTTTCCATCCCCTTCAATAGGAAATCTCACATCCTGGAGCTTCTCAGTGCTGGTTGTATTATCCCAGTCTGCCACACTGTGGTCAATAGTAACCGGATCAGTTAGATCCCCGTCCCCGTTGCTCTTTAGCACGACCCTACCACTCGATGCACTGCCGACGTATTTATACCGTATGCATAGCACGTGCCGGTCACGAGTATCAATCTTCAAACGGGGAGAGTCAAAGTGGACAAAGTTGTTGGTGATGCCCACACGGAGTGAGCCCGAAGACCAGTACACCTCGCCCCCCATCTCAGAACTAGCGGCGCTACCCCACCCCTCAAGCGATTTCGTGAACTCCCAGCTGTGCTCAGTTGCCATTCCGCTTGAGCTACTTATGCTGGTCAAATTGGCGAGGGACTCAATTCTATCATAATCTTCCGAGAGAGTGAGTATTGGAAGGAGAAAGAGCCATGCGCGCTTGAACAGCCCCCCCCCCATGGTATTTTTTTTGGAGGGACAGTTTTTGAGGTTTCACCTTCTCGCAGTTCCTTTGTTTCAAGTGGAGTACGATCGTTCGGAGAGGTCCGAAATCAGGCGAAATGAATCGAAAACTCATAAACTCACATAATTCTGCACACATCCTTTGCCCTTCTCAAAGATATTTGGCTTTCATTCTTGCCATCGGCTCTCGAGAGTAGCCTCCCGTTACCCCATCTTCGAGAGTTTACGTCTCTGATAGCCTTCACATTTTGCTTCTCCCCGTTCGAACTCGCACTTTTCCTCCCTTCCTCTATACTCTTGAGGAGCTTGCATCATGCCAAAAAATTCCGAGAATCCCACCACATTCACTGCTTCGACGCTAAGGAATCACATTACCAATGAATTCAGGCAATCAGGCGCATCATCTGCCCTCACCGCCCAGCTGCGTGCTCAACTTGTTCAGCGCCTTAAGAAAAAGAATACCACAAAAAGGATAAACAACGGAGTCGACGGGAACAGCGCCGACGGCGGCAACTTATCTCTCGAAGACAGAGCTATCCGCTCTTTGATCAAAGACTACCTAAAATCGTCGAATCTTCCACACTCCTTGGCGGTGTTCACACCAGAATCCATGATGGACAAGAACTCGGTGCTTTCAACTGCAGACTGCTTAAAGGCGGTGGGACTGAATCCGTTGAGCCGACCCTATCAAGAGGTCAGCGATGGCTCAACTATTCCGACTAGCAACGGCGGAAACGACGTCGAAAATGACGATCCCAAGCCCACACTGGTGCAGCTGATTAACAAGATGACAAGCTATGTCAATGCCACGGAAATCAGCAAGAGCAGCCGTTTGCAACCCCTTGAGATCCGCGAAAGTAGCCGCGGTGCCAACGCTATTTCCAACGCCGACTCAAATATCTCCTCTGCTCCCTCTGATTTGCCGCCAGCCCCCGAAAGTGTTGCTCCTGGAACAAATTCTCTTAATAAACAATTGCAAATGCTGCACCAGAAGTACGAAGATGCGCAGCAGCACTCCGATGATCACCCCTCTTCCTCCGTCTCAGCCTCGATGCAACGCTTCCAGCGTTCTTGTGAAGAGCAGTGCAAGCGGGATCTCGAGAAAGAAATTGAGAGGTTCCGTTCCCATGAGCTGGATATGATGAGAATCGAAGAGCAGAAGCGATACAGAAATGAGCTGGAGGGAGTGAGGATCGAAATGAAGAGCTACTACGATCTGCGGCTGGAAAAATCGATCGAGGCAGATAAAATCGCCCGCAGCCGGCTGAAGAAAAGGGGGGACGACATTGAGCAGACGAACTACAAGATGAGACAGGAAGTGTTGAGAGAACTGGAAAACGTCCGCCGTCGGGAAATTGATAACGCTAGGGCACTGGAAAGTAAAGTCAGGGCAAACGAAATCACGGAACAGCGCCTTAAGAACAAGGAAAGGCACCTGGAAACGCTCGAGAAAGAGCTTGAAAAGAAGAAGGAAGAGAACAATTTCAAGTGTCAGAAAGAGTTCGAGCGCGCACGGGAGGAGGGGCTTGCGACCTACAAATCGACTCTCGCCAAGCTGAACGCACAGAAAGACGCCCTCGAACACGAATCCCAGAGCGCCAATAAGGAGAGGCTTCACTACGAGAAACTAAGGAAGGATATTTCAGAGAAGCACAAGAATATCCTTTCTGACGATGAACAGGTGAGCAAATTTGCCTTCCTTACTTGCTTGAGGCGAGAAATTCAACTTAGAACAAGAAAATTAACAATTAACTTATTCTCTTTGCTTCCTTCACCTCGCAACTTCACAAATGAATGAATGAATGAATGAATGAATGTGTCACACACAGATTGGATCAGTAAGGCTCGAGCGCGATTCCTTAAAAATCAAACTTACCGAGGTTATGTCAAAGCTTTCGGTATACGAAGATGAATATACTGGACAAGAAACTTCTGACACGTGGAGAGATGCTAAGCAGAATCTCCTTCTCGCGCTGAAACAATCCGAGCAGGAAATAACAGACCTCAAGTTAGTCTGCGAGAATGAACGCGAAACGAACAAGCAACTTCGGATGAACGAACGCGAGACGTTCGAGAAAAAAACAACCCTTGAAGCGGTAGCAGAGAACCTAAAGAAACGGCTCGACGTCATGACGGAGAACTACGAGCGCGCTAGCGACGAAAGGGATGACTACTACACAAAGATGACGGCTGCCGAGAAGGAGGTAGTGGAATTGCAGATACTCCTGAAGAAATCGAACGCCTTCATTGAGAACAAGGTGCAGAAAGCTGCATCATCCTCGTCGTCTAGTAGCAAGCACGAGGAGCGCGAGGCTCGTCTCGAAAAGGCCCGCCAGAGAGCGCGGGAGCAGATAATGAAGGACACGGACATTCTCAAAAAGGAGGAGGAACAGGAGAGAGAGGCGAGAATGAATCAGGAGCTGGTCGAGGAGAAAGCAAAGATCGAACGGCCGAGAATTGTCTATTTGGACGGTCGTCCGATTTCTGTGGCTTGGGACCCAGAAATCGACGGGTTAGCTATCAATAGCGTCGACATTCCTAGCATTAATCATCAGCAGCCAAAGGCTCAGCAGCCAGCAGCCACCGACAAAAGCGACATCGAAAAGTTGGAAAAGCGACTCGAAATGATGGAGAAAGTCAAACAGACGGATCAAATGAGCGCAATGTTACAGCAGCAGCAGCTCATGTTCCAACAAACGGTGCAACAGTACTTTGCATCGATACAGCAGCAGCAGCAACGCCAGCCAGAACACCATCACCAGCCAGAACACCAACACCAACACCAACACCAGCCACAACGCCAACGCCAACACCAACAACAACAGCACCAGGAGCCACCCGTATCATCACAGCTCTTCCAGAAACCCGAGACTATCACAACTACGAATACCACAGGCACAAACAAGAACAGCCATGACGACGAGAACGACAAGGTATTTCGACGTAGCCCTTCGAAGAATGCGGCGGACATGAGCGTCGAGGATTTCGACGAAGAGCAGATCGAGGTTGCGCTGGATGTGATTGAGCAATCCCCAATAGAATCCACAGAAACAATGCAGCCACCTACTGCAAAGGCAAATGCGATAACAAACAACAAGAGCTGGGAGCAAGAATACGATGATTACTTGGCCGAGAAAGACGCGGAAGAAAAGAGTGCGCTGGCTGCGAAGCAAAATAAAGTGTCACCGTCGATCTCGTCTCCGAAAGCTTCACCGCAGCAGGCATCTTCACAGGAAGCATCCTCGCACTCTCAGGCGCAACAGGAAGCCCTGCTGAAGTTGGAAGAGGCCGCGCGGCAAAAAAATGAGAGGGAGCAGAAAGCTGCGGCGATGCAAAAGCTCGAGGATGCGGCGAAAGCTGAGCGGGCTAGAAAAAAGAAAGAGAAGGAGGACGAAGAAAAGCGACAGTGGGAGGAGAAGGAGCGTATGCGGCGGGAAGCGAAGCGACTCGAGGACGAGAAAAGACAGAAAATCGAGGAGGAGGTGAGTGCACGAAATCTTTGTAGAAAACCGAAACCGCTGCATACACCAATTAGCGCGCTTTTCTAACTTAGCATGGACCGGCTTTATTTTACTTTATTATCTTGACGCAGCGCCGGCTAGAGAGGCTGGCCCTCGAAAAGGCGGAGAAGGAGAAGCTGGAAGCAATAATCCAAAAGCAGAAGCTCGAGGCGAATGCCGCCACTAAACTCCAGTCGCTCGGCCGCCGCCGGTTATCTACCACCCGATTTCAGAAACTCAAAGCGGAAAAGCTCGAAAGCATGAGCAAATTGGAGAAAGCCAGATTGGAGAGGGAAAAGAAAAAAGCTGCCGAGGACGCGAAGCAGAAGGCCGAAGAGGAGGCGAAAAGGAGTGAGACAGAGAAGGAGCACGAGGAAGCGAGGTCTAGAGCGGCCGAGAGGATCAGGGCCAGGGAAGCTGAGCGGAAGGAGAGGGAGGAGGAAGAAGCTCGCCAGCAGCTCGAGAGGAGGCAGAGTATTGCGAGCGGGACCGGGACGATTAGCGACGAGATGCTGGAAATTAGCGACGATCTTGAGAGCTTTGACTCGGATGACAATGGCATTGGTGACGATTGGTAAACAGATGTGCTGCTAATGTGCTACGAAAAAAATATTGGAAAGAAAAGAATGGCGTTTAGCTGCCGGGAAACCGTCACTCGATGTAATCAATTCCAATTAATTCAATATACTATCATATACCCTTCCTTCGTTCATATTTTCCAACGCACCCTTGAGCAACAAAATATTGGTTTTCCCCACTACCCTGAGCCTCCCTTCATTTCCACTCTCCTCAACGACACAACCTCCGTTCTCCCCTCCGATCTTCATTATCGTCTTTTGAATTCCCCGGCCGTAGTTCAATTTGCTCCGGTCATTACCGGTGATGAGTATGAGGTCAACTACATCTTCATCCTCGAGAGCCGCATCAACACAGTTCTTCAAATGACCGATTGCCAAATGGATGCTCATGCCGTGCATCTCCGTGACCCCAATTTGCCCACCCGCCCACAGAGTCTCTCCATTCGTATCGTCCTCCACCATGTCCTTTGCGGCCTTGGAGAACGCCTCCACCCTCCCGTCATACAACGCCCTACTCATTGCCCCTGTCGCAGCCCTGTAATATTTCTTGCTCCGTGTCTGGACGTCTTCCATTATCGATTCCACAACGTTTGAGACGTCAGCACCACAAGTGGCGCAGCTGCGCACCAAGTTGAGAAGAATTTCTTCTCTCTCCTCCCCCTCAATATCGACGGTAGCAGAGACTATGAGACCCTTGACGGCGGGTTCAAGAGGGTCCTCTCGTTCGCCACCGCCCTGACTACCGTACGCATTTGTGATCCCTGCCAGACAAGCCCCGTACAAGGGCATCATGGCCGAGAGGGAGGGAATAAATGGCCTTGCCATCATAACGACATCGATTCCGTTGATTGCTAGCGTCGGATCGGCGGAACAACCGTGAGCAATGGCCCAAGCTGCTTCAATAAAACAGTAGTCATTCGGTTTCGGGTTCATCTTGTTGTCATCATTGTTGTTGCTATTGTAGTTCAAAACAATGTCCTATTTTTTTTGCAGAAAAGTGCCCCGCCCGTCCCAGCAATTGGTTTAGTTCGGTGATCTCGACTACACAACGACAAAAAATAAACTACCCAAAACGGCGAAATCATCCCGTCAAGCGAAATAACACCCACTACACTCACCTTCATCATCCTAAATGCCCTCTTGCCGTCCTTTGCCCTCCGCAAAATCTTCAACGAAGCAGCGTACGTGTAAGACGAAAAGGGCAGCTTCTTGAGGCGCATATCCTCGTGATAAGAGATTGCCAAATCTACTAGCCCAGCATCATAACCATCCTCAAAATTCTCATCCAAATAGCTATTTGCGGCGAGCGCGTTCAGAGCGGAGTTATAGACGCGATCATTGACCGTCGGGTACGAACGAGAGCGGAACTTCCCCTTTTCCATCCTCTTGCTGTCGCTCTCGCTGAAAGACTCCATCAGGACGATCACATCCTCCCTCATGCCTGCCTTACCAAGTGCGGCGATGAGAGCGCGCAAGGCGGCCGAGTTAATCTTAACTCCGAATTCTGAGCTTTCAGTAATCATGTTGAGCAAGTCCCGGGCGTGCTTCCCGTCGGCTTCAAAGTCTTTGGGCGCCTTTTCGATAATCTGGGAGCCGACAATGATAGCGCTGTTATAGATCTCGACGAGGTCATAAAGCTTCAGACTGTTCTCGTTGTACGAGACCTTAGCGTTGGAGAGGATATCCCGAATGTGCGAGAACGCATCCCCGGGGGTAAAGGGGTAGTGGTCGCTTTCACCCGAAATAATCACGGGGGCGCCCGTGCTTACCTTGGTGCTAACCTTGTTGACGAAGTCGTTAATGCTCATGTCCTCGATATTTTCCTCATCGAAGAGCTTCTTCAAGTCGATGTTGGACGTCGAAAGTACCTTGTTCTTGTCGTACAGCTCGTGAAAAGATATATGATAGGGCTTGCCCGCGTCCTCCGTGAAAAACTTCTTGACATTCTCGTCCCTCACCCCCTTGCTGATGTTGAAAAGGGCGTTCCGGTAGACGCTTGCTGTCCGCACTCCCCCAATAGCGAATTCTTCGAGAAGTGTCATCGTCTCACCGTGCCTGTTGAAAACGCTGCACGCGCTAAGAAGTTGGAAGTAGACAAACCCGATGTTGCTCCAGTCAGAATTTGTGACATTCCTCTTCTTGCACTCCTCAAGGATGTCGAGGCAACGCTGGTAGTTACGGTCATCTTCAGCCTTGCTGCTCTTTTCGAAATTAGACCTTTGCCGATTTATCTTCTGGTTGATAACAGACTTGACCAAATTCGCGTAGAAGAAGTAAATTCGTTCGTTGACCCCGCCCCCTATTTTCTTTGCTTCCTGCGCTTCCTGCATTTTCGGGTCCCGGAGGAAGGCCTCCATGACCTCCCTCCCCTTCGCCTCGTCTCCGAGCGTCGCCGCCGCATTACTGGCAGCAGTGTAACTCCACGCGTCCCTCTTCACACCAACGTACACCTCCCCACCCTCGATGGGGTTCATGCCCTCGAAAATCTCTAGGGCCTTCCGGGCGTAGTACTTGCCAAGGGCGAGGTCCTCGTCCCTGCTCGGGGCGAGGTCCTTGTTCCTCTCCCTTCGGGCCTTGGGGCGCGTGAAGTTCTCCCTGTCGTACCCGACGGCCTTTCCCTCAGACCTCACCCCGCCACCGCCTCGACACAGGCAGTTCAGGGCGATGTTGACAAACATGGGCTGAGGAGGATAAACCAGTCCCCCCCTCTCGTTCGCCTCGTTAAACAGCCAAAGCCCCGTCTTACAGTCCGCCATCTTCGTGCAGATCGTCACTGCATTCGCGTATGCCGTCCGCAGGTGGTTCTTGGACTCCGGGGAAAGACGGGAGGACCGAGGCCGCGAATACTCCAGCTTCAAACGTTCCACGGCGGACAGAAAAAGCCTCATTCCGATGCGATAAGACGCAGTGTTCTTCTCCTGCTTGATTATGTTCATCGCCAATGGTAGATCAGGAGAGACCTGAAGGGAAGATTTAGGAGGTCCAGAGGAGGATGCCGACGAGGACGAGGAGGATGAGGAGGAGGAAGATGACGGAGATATCACTCTCACAATACCGAAGGGGAGGCTCCCTCCGTATTTCTTGGACTTGGCGTTGTCGTCCATCAAATAGTCGCTCTCTACAACCTTACCGTGGTTGTAGAACATGGGGTAGCGAAAGGGGTGTTTTTTTAGAAGAGTCTTCAGGAGGTCGAGGGCGCGCTTCAAAGAAAATTTGTTCTTCAGGTGGAAGTCAGGGGAGTTCACGTGGGAGCGGAAGGAATGCAAGGCTTGGAATTGAGAAGGCAAGTACGTCGATGGGGCAACTCCAGGGGAAGAAAACGTATCGGCTGCGCCGGTATTGGCTCCGCCGTCATCAACACCGAAGCCACCATCACTGACACTCGATACCTCATCAGAACCATATTCACTGCCTGACAAGCTAACATAGCTTCCCAGATCGCATTCCGATAGGTCAACCGAATCATCGAGAAGAAATTCCGTCAGCGTCGGCCTCGCAACGTTGCCTTCCGAAGTAGCGCTAGTGCTAGTGCTATCCCCGTCGGTATCATTGGTGATGGACTGCAGGAGAGGTACATTTGCAGAAAAGGGACCGACGGATGAGAAGGACATTCCCTGACGGTAATTTGGCCGGAAACCGTGAGGGCCGGAGATTATAGACGACGCGGAAGGACGGGCGAGACGGAGAATACTCAGGCTGTGCCTGCGACTACACCGCGCCACAGACGCTCGGATGTACATTTGTGACGACACTTTCCCAAAGCCCTTTCAATTAACAAAAAAAAACCCCTGCTTGTGGGTAGACTGATTATTCCGGGCGGAGAAGAATATTCTCACTACACGTTGGGCAATATGACAGTGACTCAAACTCTCCCGGCAGGTTTTTCGTGGGGCCCCTCTCTTCTATTTACCACCACATTATAAAACGCTGGTGTCCATTATTAAACTCCTCACAACACCATAGAGGTATTGTCAGATACCGATTGCAACGATTTCGTCATCTGCGTCAAACAATCCCCTATTTCCGTCTTCTTCTTTTTTACGCCTGCGATTTTCATTTCCTTGTCCCTCCGCAATACCTTCTAAGATCCAATATATCTCTCCCCCCTCCCCCCTGAGGAAAGCAACCTCCAATGGCACGCCAACGAAAACGAACGAAACAAACTCCGTCACCCTCCCCGCAGAAGAAAGCCAAAATCAAGACGACGCAGGCAAGGCCGAGAGGACGGGCGCCGAAGGGAAAAGTATGGTGTCCAGTATCCGGAGACTATATCCAAGATCCTAGTGAGACTCCCCTCCCTTCTGCCGACTCCGATCTACCCTTCCCCGAGATAATAAGCGTCGACGTCGACGACGACGACGACGACGACGACGACGACGATGACAACTCGGACCAAGGCTCAGGAATGAAAGTTGACGAAACCTCTGTTCCTCCCAAACAGCCCCCTCCAGGGACGGCGAAAAGGCAGACCGGTCTCGGTCACCTGATGAATCATGCTTCAGCCGCGCGCCCTGATGTCAGCATTGACAGTGCTTATACAGAAATTAACGCGTCTATCGAGGAAGAAATGCAGAGTTCGTCGTTCGAATTTCTGTCAGAGAATAGAGAAGTCGGCAAGAAGTCCAAATTTATAATTAAAGAATCCGCGGCGAAAACAGAAACAAAAACACCCAAGACGGTACAAACTACCCTGACACTCCTTCCCTCAACACCGTCCGTCCGAGCGTCCTCACGTTCCGGTCGACAATACACTTCCACAACCGAATCAGCTAAATCAGTCTGGACTGGTCGGAAGGCGTCTTCTCCTTCTTCCTCCTCCTCGTCGTCGGCGGGGAATGGGCACACTGACATTTTGAGGAGGATATCATCGCTTTTATCCATTGTGTCAAAAGACGTGTATTGTCTTGGCCCCCCCCCCCCGAAAAATACGAAAAGTAAAACTGCCGACAACGACGCCAACAACGGCGGCGCCAACAACGGCGCCAACAACGACGAAATCGGCGGCGACAGCCCTCCCCTCTGGGGCGGGTCGGAGTACACTTCTCGAATATCTCGTTTCTACAGTCGTAGAGATGACGGCGGGGCACGCGACGTTCTTCCCGGGTGGATATTCTGTCCTACATGTCACCCTGACGGCGGAATCGATCCTCCTCAGTCGCCCGGCGCCAACGGCGGAGGCAAGACATCTCCGCCTACCATCGCGGGAGCCCTCGCTTCAAAATCCCTATCCTCGCGACTCAAAACTATCCTCGCCGGTAGCGCCGGTGGGAATACTATGCTACCGACGATACCATGCGATCACAACCCATTCTGTCTCGGTTCAGGTTGTGTAGGTCTGGTGAATTGGGCGATTACCTCCGGTGGGGCGACTACTTCCAGCGGCGTATCTGCTCATCACGAGGAGGAGGAAACTAACGGCGATTTCGATGAGAAGGAACAATGCATGTGTCCATTATGTTGGGCGGGGTATCCAACTTCCGGAACACCGTCGCCCTCGACAGGGAACAATGAGAACAAGGGGAACAAGGAGAACGATGAGAAAGGAGGAACGGCCGGCAAAGGCAAAGGCAAAGGAAAAGGCAAAGGCAAAGGCAAAGGCAAAGGCAGCGGCAACGACGACGACGACGACAACGCAGAAGACGACGTCGTCGTCATCGACCATTCTTCCTCTCCCATCTCCCCCGACGGATCCTCTCCCGCCTCCGTCGGCGGCGGCCCGGGACGCGAACCTTCCACGGACTGTTTTCGCATCCTCTCCACCGCGACGGGCTTGGAAGTCACTGTGCCGGCGCCCCCCGGAGGGGAGGAGGAAGTCGGCGGTGGCATCGACGTCGTCGATGTCGGCGACAACGATAACGATAACGATGGCGCCGCCGCCGCCGCCGACGACGACGACGACGACGACGACGACGATGACGAAATTGAAATAATCGAAACGCGCCCCTCCCCGTCCCCCGCCTTACCACCAACGATGACACCCAAGTCCCCACCTCCGCCCCCCCACCCGCGAACCCTCCTCCGAACCCTTCACCGTACCCCGACGTCCCTGACGCTCACCCCCCCCGGGATCCGAAACCTCGGCGCGACCTGCTATTTAGCGTCGGTGTTGCAGGTGCTCTGCAGGGTCGGGCCGGTCGTCGAGGCCGTTTTGAGCATGGGCGGCGGCGACGTTAATGGGGGAGAGTGGGAAAAGACCGGACAGGCTTTGGGGGAAAATGGAGCGGCAGCGGAGGACAAGGAGTTAAAACAGAGCGTACGGCGACTATTTATGTCTCTCGCCTACCCTCTCCTTCCTCCCACCCCTTCGACCCTTCCTCACCAACAAACCCCTAAACAAACGCCGTCGATAACGATAACAGGCGCGACCCTCTCCCGTTCCATCTCCGTGAAGGGCCTCGTTGACGCCCTCGAACTCGACCCACTCGACCAGCAGGATCCCACGGAGTTCTTGACGCTCTTCACCCGCCATCTCGGCAGGAGGGTCGTAGGGCCCGCCTCCTTCTCCCCCGTTGCCGGAGGGGGGAAGGGGAAGGGAAAGGGAAAGGGGAAGGGGAAGGGAAAGGGGAAGAAGGACTTGGACGACGCGGACGACTGCACGCCTCTCGAAAAGATCTTCCGCACCCGGTACCTCCAGTCGATAACCTGTTCCTCCGGGCACGTCTCCCAGTCCACCGTCTACGGCGAGGAGATCCGGCTCCCCCTCCCCCCCATCTCCCCCGGCGTCGCCCTGACCGTCCAAGGCCTCCTCGACTCCCACCTCACCCCCGAGATCCTCGACGACTCGGACAACCTCTACCACTGCGCGTCCTGCGACGCCAAGAGGCCGGCCACGAAATCCCTCCACGTCACCGGTTCCCCCCCCTACCTGCGCGTGAGCGTCATGAGGTACGTCTGGAAGTTCCAGGGGGGGGAGGTCAGGAAGGTGAAGCTCGGGTGCAAGGTGGGGGTCGACGACGTTCTCCGGGTCCCCGTCGCCGTCGCCGCCGGCGCCGCCGCCGGGGGGGGGTTGACGACGAGGACGGAGGAGTACGTGCTCGTGGCGGTCGTCGAGCACAAGGGGGCGCAGGCGACGAGCGGGCACTACGTGAGCTTCTTTAGGGACGTGGGGGGGGGGGGGGGGGGGGGGAGCTCTGGTGGAGGGCGGACGACGAGAAGGTGGAGGCCGTGAGGGGGGTCAAGGGCGTGTTGAAGGAGAGCACGAAGAAGAGGAGGGAGACAATGAGAAGGAACAAGGCCAAGAAGGACGCGGACGCGGACGCGGACGCGGACGCGGGGAAGGACGCGGGGAAGGAGAATGACAAGGGGGAGAATGACAAGGGGGAGAACGACAACTCGAATGACAACTCGAACGACAACTCTCACGACAACTCCCACGCCCTTCCTCCACCGGCAAAAAATAAGACTTGCAAGAAAAAGTCGTCAACCAAATCGGCGACCGCCCCCCCCCCCGACACCGGCAGCTCGGAGGCGTACATGCTCCTCTACGTCAGCCGCGCCGTCTTCGACGGCGGTGGTGCGGGGCTGGCGGGAAACGGAAACAACGGTGGTGGTGCCGCGGTTGTCGCCGCCGCGAAGAAGAAGAAGAATCACCACAAGGAAAAATCCACACGAGACGGTGCGGGTCCGAAAAGGTGCTTTCTCGACCATCCATCCTTCGCACCGCCGTCAACAACAAAACCAACAACGACTCAACCAACAACACCACCACCACCCTTCCCCCCCGTCGACCTCGGCATATCCTCATACAACCGTCGCCTCCTCTCATACGCTTCCTCCTACTCCGTAGCCCTCGGATCCAACCTCCGCCGCCTGGTCACCCTCCGCCGCCGAGGGGTCCGGGACGCTCTGGTCCAATTCTCCCCCACGACCGGGGAGGAGAAGGCCGCCGCCGCCGCCACCGCCACCGCCACCGCTGTGTACGCGGCCGTCGACGCGGGTTGGTGGAGCGAGTTTACGAACGGCGTCGGGATTGGGTATGGCGGCGTCGCGTGTGGTGGGACGGAGACGGCGACGTCGGGGGGGTCGGTGCCGGACGGTCGGTTGTGTGCGCTGAACCCTCTACGGCACCCTTCTCCCGAGTTGTCGTGTGAGCGACCCCGCCAGTCCGACGACGACGACGACGGCGGCGGCGGCGGCGGCGGCGGCGGACACTTACGGCTCGACCCCCTCACCTTCCTCCGGTCCAAACTCCTCCCCCTGCCACTCTACAA
>ERZ651776.3496-NODE-3496-length-15582-cov-22.157691_pt1 | contig 15582 bp, 18 predicted proteins | sample MGYA00514761_ERZ651776 | MGnify/ENA metagenome assembly ERZ651776 | reverse complement strand
TTATAACAAATTCTTTAATTGCTTTTTTTTCTTCAATTAACCATGGATATTCTTGCTCCATAAAAGTATCCATTGGGCCACCCATACAAAACATTCCATCAAATTTACTTAGATCACTTGGAATTTTTTCACCTTCATCCAACTCTATGATAGTTAAGTTAAAACCATCAGTTAGCATTAAATCTTTTATATATCCGGGATCTTCAATTTTTATATGTTGTAAAACTATTATATTCATTGCTTAGCTCATCAAATAGAAAACAATAAGGTACCGACTTACTTTTCCAATTGCTACTAAAATAATAAAATCTAAAAATCTAACTCTTAGTAAACCTGCAACTAAAGTTAATGGATCACCTATAATTGGAACCCAAGCAAATAATAATGCCCATTTACCAAACTTTCTAAACCATTTTGATGATCTTTCTATTTGCGTTTCTTTAAATGGAAACCACTTTTTTGTAGTAAGATTTCTTGAATAAAATCCTAAAGCCCAGTTAACAGCAGATCCTGTAACATTCCCAAAGCTTGCAACGATTAACAATAATAATTTATCATAATTTGATGCTATAATTAGCCCTGCTAATGTGAGCTCAGATGAAAATGGTAAAATAGTTGCAGCTAAAAAAGATATAATAAATAAAGATAAGTAAATCACTTAGAACACTTCTTAGAACAATACTTGACCTTATCCCAATTAAGCTTCCATTTTTTACGCCAAACAAAAGGTCTTTTACAAACAAGACAAACTTTTGAGGGCAAGTTTTCTTTTTTCATTAAATAGTGTTTTGTTTAATAAATTTATCAGCTTCAGATAAAATCATTTTTTTTCTTTCATCTTTCATTTTATCAAAAACATGAACCATCATTGATAGCCTGGGATTCTTTAAGAAAAATTGTCTATTGCTATTTATAAACCTCCAATACAAACCATCCATCGTATTACACCATTCCCCTTTTTTGAAATCCATCATTTTCATAAAATAACTTGATCCACAAATATATGGTTTAGTAGCAAAAATACCTCCATCACTAAACAATCCCATTCCATAAACATTGGGAACCATCACCCAATCAGATGAGTCTACAAACATTTCCATAAACCATTTGTAAACTGAAGTTGGTTTAACTTCACAAAGATTCATTATATTTGATAAGATCATCAACCTCTCAATATGATGAGACCAACCATGATTAACAGCGTTTTTTATTGCATAATCCAGTGGCGGCAAACCTGTTGTACCATCATACCAAGACTTTTTCATTTTTCTATCATGTTTAAAAAAATTTTTTGTTTCCATTTCTTCAGAATAGCCTTGGTAAATACCTCTCATAAACTCTCGCCATCCAATTAGTTGGCGAATATAGCCCTCAAGTGAGTTCATTCTTATTTTATTCTTTTTATGAAAATCTAAAATTTTTTGAATAATAAATTCAGGCGTTATCAAACCTAAATTAATGTAAGGACTTAGAGCACTGTGAAATAAAATATTATCTTTTTGATTAACAGCATCTTCATAATCCCCAAATAAATTAGATTTTTCTTTAATAAAAAAATCTAAAAGTTTAACTACATCATTATATTCGGTTGCTAACCAAAAATTATTTGTGCTTCCAGGATGATCTTTAAATAATTTTTCAATAATGGGTTTTAATTTTTTTGTATGATTAGTTTCATTTATTTTTGGAAATTTTGGAATTGAAATATCTTTAGGTAATTTATTTCTATTGTCTTCATCAAAACTCCACTTACCTCCAATGGGGTCTCCATCCGCACCCATCAATATTCCTGATTTTCTTCTAACCTCTTTATAAAATGTTGCCATGAAAGGCTTTTTTGATTTTCCTAAATAATTTTTAAATTCATATCTTGAATTTAAGAACATTGGTGTTTGAATAACATTCCAATTAATTTTTTCTTTTTTTAAAAACTGTGAAATTTTTTTCTCAAAAAATTTATCTTCGATTTCAAAACTAGTAATTTCATTTATTTTCTTTTGTAAAATTATTTTTTTTAACTTTTTGAAATAGCCATCTTTAAAATCTTTGTCTTCAATTTTTAGGTAGTCTAATTTATATTTTTCTTTCTTTAATCTATCAGCATAAGATCGCATAGAAGATAAGAAAAGTAAGATTTTTTGTTTATGGTGTTTTTCATAAGTACATAACCCGTTGTCTTCTGTCATAAAAAACAGGTGATCCTTTTTGAAGCGGTCTATGTATTTTAATGGAAATAATTGATTACCAAGTGTAAGAAATAATTTCATAACTAAATATAACTAATAAAAAATTTTATGTCAGAAAAATATCTAATCTTTGGTGCGACAGGTTCTATTGGATCAAGTTTAGCTGAACAGTTAAAAAATTCAGGAAATGATATTCACTTAATTGCAAGAAATGAAAGCGAAGTAAGTTCAATTGCAGAAAAACTTGGCTGTAATTTTACTGTTGCAGATGTTCTTGAAGATGGTTTTATAGAAAAAGTTAAAGCAGATGTTCCTGAAATTAGAGGAATTGCATACTGTGTTGGCTCAATTGATTTAAAACCATTAAGAATGGTTACTGAACAAGATTTTAACAAATGCATGAAGTTAAATCTTTATTCTGCAGTAGAGGCTATTAAAGGATACCAAGAAAGTTTAAAAAAAAATAAGGGATCAATAGTTTTATTCTCAACAGTTGCAGCACAAAGAGGATTTACAAATCACGCTATCATTGCTTCAGCCAAAGCCGCTGTCGAAGGTTTAACTGTATCCCTTGCAGCTGAATTTGCTCCAAATATAAGAGTTAACTGTATTGCTCCAAGCTTAACAAAATCGAAAATTGCAGAACCCATGTTAAAAAACACTACAATTGCAGATGGTATCGCAAAAGCTCATCCATTAAAAAGATTAGGTGAAGGAAAAGATTCGGCTGCACTTGCAAAATTTTTAATAACAGAAGATAGTTCTTGGGTTACTGGTCAAATTATTGCAGTTGATGGTGGTAGATCAAAACTCTCTTAAGGTGAAAAAATATTTTTTATTAATAATTTTTACCCTTCTATTTGCTTCAAAAAGCTACTCAACCAATTATTCGCTCACTAAAATAATCGAACTAGATGAGCCTTGGGGATCGTCATTTATTACTAAAGATGAAATAATTATTACTGAAAAAAATGGAAAAATAAAAATAGTTAATGTTAATTCGAAAAAAATTTTAGAAATTAAACATAATTTAAATTTTTTAAATGTTGGTCAGGGAGGATTATTAGATATTATTCATCAAGATAATAACCTTTGGATTTCATACTCTGAGGATAGAGGGAATTCAAAAACGAGCACCTCAATTGCAAGAGCAAAACTAGACAAAATAGAATTAAATTTTGAAAATATATTTCAAGCAAACCCTCCTATAGACTCTGGTTATCACTTTGGCTCTAGACTAGCTATTAAAGGTAATTATCTTTTTGCATCAGCTGGTGAACGAGGACAAGGCATGATTGCTCAAGATCCAACCAAACACCCCGGTAGTATTATTAGAATTCATACTGATGGGCGTATTCCAAATGATAATCCTAAATTTGAAGGTAAAACAAATTGGTTACCTGAGATTTATCAAATTGGAATTAGAAATCCTCAAGGATTAACGCTATCTCCTTTCGATCAAAAAATTTATTTAAGCAATCATGGTGCGAGAGGTGGTGACTGGTTTGGTGAAGCTAAAAAGGGAGAAAATTATGGATGGAAAATATTGGGATGGGGAGGAACGAACTATTCAGGAAGTAAAATTGGTCCAAAATGGAAGCCTGGCTTTACTAAAGCTATTCAATACTGGGTTCCCTCCATTGCTGCTAGTGCTCTCACAATATACAAGGGAGAAGAATTTAAAGAATGGAATGGGCATGCTTTAGTCACCTCACTCAAAGACAAATCTTTAAGAAAGTTAATTTTTAATAATTTATCAAACATAAATGAAGAAATTATTTTTAAAAATAAAATTGGAAGGATTAGAGATATCCAAGTTCATCCTAATAACGGAAAAATTTATTTCTTAGCTGGAGATAATTTGTGGTTAATGGAAAAAAATAATTAATCTATAAATGTTTTAAGAAAAATTGTTTTAATTGAAAAATTACTTGTTTTGGATTTTGTTCAGGAATAAAATGACCAGAACTTATTCCCACCCCATAAACTTTTTTATTTGAGTATCTTTGCCAAATTTTTATTGAATTAAACTGTTTGCCTATTACTCCCTTTTTTCCCCATAATATTTGAATTGGAATATTAAGTTTTTTATTTCTATCTTTTTTATCATGATCTAAGTCAATTGTAGCTGAAGCTCTATAGTCTTCACAAGAAGCATGTAATCTCTTTTTTTGTTTAAATGATTTTAGATATGCTTCCTCGACATTTCCAAATTTGTGATTGCCAGACCACTTATTTAGACAATTTTTTATCCATTTTTTTGGATTAGTCATAATCATTCTCTCAGGTAGTGGGGCTGGCTGAATTAAAAAAAACCAATGAAAATAAGATTTAGCAAATTTTTCATTTGTCTTTTCATACATATCTAAAGTTGGACAAATATCCAAAACACTCAAAGCTAAAATTTTTTTTCTAAAATCTCTTGCCATTCTATGAGCAACTCTTCCCCCTCTATCATGGCCCGCAACAAAAAATGTTTTGAAATTCAATTTATCCATTAATTGAATCATATCTTTAGCCATTTCTCTTTTTGAATAATTAAAGTGATTTTTTCCAGAAGGTAAAACTAAGCTATTTCCATAACCTCTTAGATCAGCAACTACCACTGTAAAATACTTGCTTAATTCTGGTGCTGTCTTGTGCCACATTAGATGTGTTTGAGGATAACCATGAAGCAAAAGTAAAGGAGGTCCATTACCTTTAAATTTACAAAAAATTTTTCCTTTATTTACTTTGATAAGTTTTTTTTTAAACCCTTCAAACATAATAAAGATTTAACTACTTAATATTTTATCTTTTGCTTTTTCGAATTCTTCTTGGGTTAAAACACCACTTTGACGTAATTCATTAAGTTTTTTTATTTCATTACTTAGCTGGTCATTATTAGGCTCTACATCTGAAGTATCATTTTCTTCAGTTTCTTGAGGTCTATTATCAACTTTAGCCTTAAAGCCGTTCATAATTGCAGTTCCTCCTAAATAAATAACAAAACCAAGTATAGGAAGTGCCAGTGCAAAAAATATTATTTTTTCCATAAATTAATCTTCATCCTCATCACGCCAACCTTTTTGATACATTAAATATCCAGCTAAAATAACAGAAAAGGTTCCTGCTATCATTCCAAAATCAAATCCTACTTGTTTTCCATAAAAATACCACCCTAACTGTGTTGCTCCGATTGGAACAGCTGTTAGTAAAATCATTATAATACCAATTCTATAAGGGTATGGCGGTTTCTTCATACCCAACCTTATCAAAAAATAATTAATAAAATAAAGCCTTAATTGTGGGTCAAATTATCTTAATCGGTGGGATTTGGTTTTTTAATTGATAAAAAATTACTATTTATTGTTTTGATAACAACCTATCTATTGGCTGAATTTCTCCAACTTTGAATATAATTACATCTTCTTTAGCAAAACCATACTCTTCAGCACTAGCTTTAAATCTCACTGGAGGTTCCATAATTGGTTCTAGAGATAAAACAAATGTACCCCAGTGCATTCCCATTACTTTTTTACTTTTTAAATCCATAGCAACATTCAGGGCCTCCTCAGGTGTTGTGTGATAAATTGATTTATCAAACATGGGCTTAAAATCATAAGCGCCTATATTGATCATTGTTAAATCAATTGGACCATATTTTTCACCTAATTCTTTGTAAATATTTCCAAGGCCTGTGTCACATGCAAAGAGTATTTTTTTATCTTTATATTCAATTAAAAAATTTCCCCAAAGTGATTTATTAGTGTCTGTCAGACTTCTCTTCGACCAATGAACTGCAGGTAATAAAGTTACTTTCAAATCATCATTAACTTTAATTTCTTCATACCAATCCATTTCATTTACATCTCTAAATTTATTCTTTTTAAAGTATTTTCCAAGATTGAGAGGTACCAAGACTTTTGTGTCTTTAAATGGAAACTTTTTAATAGTTCTCATATCTTGATGATCATAATGGTTGTGGGTTAGCAAAAATAAATCAGTTTTTGGAATTTCATTTAGTTGCAATGCTGGTTCCGTAAATCTATCTGGACCAAAAATTAAAGGGCCTGCATTTTTTGAAAAAACAGGATCTGTTATAATTGTTGTTTCACCTAGCTTAATTAAGTAAGTAGCATGACCAATCCAAGCAATGTAGTCTCCATTTTTATATTTTTCTAAATCAGATAAAACTTTTTTTTTATCCACAACATGTTCTTTTGGAACAGTAATATCTATTTTTTTTTTTTCTTGAACAAATTTTCTATATGAAAATTTTGCTTTTCCAGTTCTTGATGGTGATCCTTCGGGATTTCTAAAAGTTCCATCTGGTAGATGATGATAAGGTTTTTTTTCCATGGCAATTATTAAAGAGTTATACGTAAAAAATACAAAGAAAAAAATTAGAATCTTTGTCAATTACTTAGGTATTTTATTTAAAAGATCTTTTAAAACAATCAACAGTATTTTTTAATAAACAGGCAATGGTCATTGGTCCTACTCCGCCAGGAACAGGGGTTAAAGCTTTAGCAACTTTTGAAACTTCATCAAAAGCAACATCACCAACTAAACCATTTTCAGTTTTGTTAATACCAACATCAATTACAATTGCATCTTTTTTAACCCAGTCACCTTTAACAAGCTCTGGAATACCAACAGCTGCAATAATAATATCAGCCTCTAAACATTCAGCTTTTAAATCTTTTGTTCTTGAATGAGTAATTGTTACTGTACAATTTTCTTTAAGAAGAAGTTGAGTCATTGGTTTGCCATTTAAATTAGATCTTCCAACTACAACTGCTTTTTTACCACTTAAGTTTGGTTCAATTTTTTTGATCATTAAATAACAACCCAGTGGAGTACATGGAACCGAACTTTCATAACCAGAAGAAAGATTTCCAACATTCATTGGGTGAAAACCATCTACATCTTTTGAAGGTGTAATTGTTTCAATCACTTTTTGTTTATCGATATGTTTTGGTAATGGAAGTTGAACCAAAATTCCAGAAACAGTTTCATCTTTATTTAATTCTTCAATTTTTTCTAAAACAGTTTTTTCTTCTACTGAATCTGCGTATCTAATTACTTCAGATTTAAGACCAACTTCATTGGCTGATTTTTCTTTGTTACGAACATAAATTTGGCTTGGGGCCATGTCTCCAATTAAAATAACTGTTAAGCCTGGGACTTTATTGTATTTTATTTTTAGTTCAGCCACTTCTTGTTTGAGTTCTTCTCTAAGTTCTGCTGCTGCTTTTTTTCCGTCGATTAAAATCATAAATTTTTTAGAATATTAATGGTGCAATGTAGAGCTTCATACACATTTCTATAAACCAAATCAATAAAAGTAGTACTATTGGTGAAATATCTAGTGAGCCTAGATTAGGCAAAAAGCGTCTAATCTTGAATAAAATTGGGTCAGTTAGCCTATGGGTAAGATCTAAAATTGAATAAACAAATCTATTTTGTGTATTTAAAACATTAAAAGCTATCAGCCAACTTATTACAACATTTCCAATTACCACATAAGAATAAAGTTTTAAAATTTGTAAAACTAAATAAAAGATTGCTATCATTTCTTTTCGATATAAATCGATTGACTAGGGAAAGCAAAAGATGCCTTATTATTTTCAACTATTTGCTTAATTTCAATTGCAAGTCTTTCTTTAACTGAAAGCATTTCACTCCAACTGTTAGTTTTTGTAAAACAACGAACAAACATATCTATTGAACTATCTGAAAATTTATCAATTCTAACTGCCACACCAACATTTATATCAAAATCTTCATTTTTATTAATATATGTTTCAATTTCATCTCTTACAGTTTTTAACTGTTCAACTGTCGTGTCGTATTGAAGAGTAATCGTCCAACTAATTAACCAATTAGAAGTTTCACTTACGTTGACAACAGCATTTTCAGCAAATTGAAAATTGGGAATAATTGCAAGAGACTTATCAAATTTTCTTATTGTCGTAGATCTAAATCCAATTTTTTCAACAATACCTTCTATAATCCCATCAACAGCAATCCAATCACCAATTTTAAATCTTTTTTCTACCAACACCAAAATTCCAGAAATTAAATTTTTAAATAAATCTTGTGCACCTAATGCAACTGCTACACCAAATAATCCAAGTCCAGCAATAATTGGACCAATTTTTATACCCCATAATTCAAGTACAGCAGCAAGTCCTAAAATGAAAATTAAAATTTTAAGTGATTTAATAATCCATCCAATTAACTCTCTGGTTAAAAGCTTATCAAGTCCACTTAAAATATAAGAAATTGGTTCAATAATTTGATGAATAACCCAAAAAATTAATATCGTAATCAAAGTTCTATTTATTGTATCTACAATTTCACGACCATCGCTTGAAAAAGTCATGTAATAACTTGCAATAAAAAAACCAAGTACAATTGGTAAAAATCTTGCAGGACCTACTAAAGCATGAACAAATGTATCATCTAATTTATTAGTTGTTCTTTTAGAGATTATTTCTAATTTTTTTATAATCAGTTTACTAATCAAACCTCTAAAAACTAAAAAAATAAAAAAAATTCCAATACCAATTAGTATTTGAAAAATATCAACACCCAAAATTCCTTGCTTCCAGACTGAGAAAAATATTTCAGAAAAATTATTTATTATTTCCATAATCAAATTTTATATAACAAAAATTCTTCTTCTCCAGGGTTAAAAAGAAATATCTTCTTCCATTTAATTTCGTTCAATATTGAAGAGGTTTTTTCACCAATACACATCAAATTCGTGTCCATCCAAAGAGTTTCGGATTGATATATCTTTATAAAATTTAAGAAGCTTAGAGCGCTATTTTGAGAATAAACATAGACTATATCAGGTATTTTAAGCTTTAACTCCTTAACAAAATCTTCGTCAAATTTTTGATTATGAATTGTTCTATAATTCACTATTCTTTTAATATTATAGCCTTCCCCAATCAACTGACTATCAAGTTCAGATGAAATTATTTCTCCACTAACATAAAGGAGTTTTCCATTTTTTGGATCAAAATTTTGTAAAATTAACTCTTTTAAATTTTCAACATTTCCTTCAGCTGTAATTACGTTTTGAAAACCAGCACTTCTTGCTTTATCTTCAGTAGCATTTCCAACGCAAAAACACAGAAAATTTTTATCAATATTATTCAATTCTAAAAATTTAACAGCATTAGCGCTTGTAAAAATAATTCCATTAAAATCTGAAAAATTAATCTGCTCATGGTCTACCTTTTCCACTCTTAACAATGGAAGGTGAGAAATTTGATGTCCCAAAGATTTAAATTTTATAATTATTTCACCACAATCATCTAGAGGTCTAGTTAATAAAATATGCATATTATTTTTTATAAGAATTATTTGATTTTTTTTTTAATATTTTACCCACTTCTTTACCAAGTTCTTTTGCATTTTCAATTTTTGAAGACTTTTTTTCATAAAATCTTTGGTCTCCTTTTAAAGAAAAAAGTTCGACCTCTAAGGTAATTTCGTCTCCTGCTATAATAGCATGAGCGCCAACAGCTGTTTCACAGTCACCCTCTAAAACTTTGAGAACATTTCTTTCTGCGTGCGCTCTTTGAGATGTTTCTTTATCATTAATCTTATCTAAAATTGAAATAATTTCATCATCATTACCACAACATTGAAGTGCAATAATTCCCTGTCCAGCACTTGGGATTATTTGTTCAGTTGAAAATACTTCTGTAATTTTATCTTCTATGGATAAAGATTTAATTCCTGCATATGATAAAATTATTGCGTCATACAAGCCCTCATGAAGTTTTTTAATTCTTGTATCAACATTTCCTCTAATAAGTTTACAATTAAGATCTGATCTAATTTTTTTGATTTGAAATTCTCTTCGATAAGATGAGGTTCCAATTATTGCATTATCTTTTAATTCTTTAAGTTTTTTTTTATCCCTAGTTATTAAAATTTCTCTTGGATCATTTCTTCTTAAAAATGTATTTGTTTTCAAACCATTAGTTTCAATAGCTGGCATATCCTTTAACGCATGAACAGCAATATCAATTTTATTATCTAAAAGCTCTTTTTCTATATTAGTTGAAAATAATCCCTTACCGCCTACTTCAGATAATCTTACATCCTGAACTTGATCGCCTTTTGTTGTTATCTCCTTAATAATAACATCTTGATCATTTAAATCAGTATTTTGAATAATTTTATCTTTAGCATTTTGGGCATAAATTAGGGCCAACTTACTTCCCCTGGAACCAATAGTTATTTTTCTTTTCATAAATAAATTTATTTCTTACTTGTATTGAGATTGTACAATTAATAAAAACTAATTGAATGAGTAAAAAACCCTTAATTCTTGGAATAGAGTCTAGCTGTGATGAAACAGCAGCATCAATAATAACTGAAAATGAGCAAGGAAATCCAGTGGTTTTATCTAATATTGTCTCAAGCCAGGTTGAAGTTCATAGAGAATTTGGAGGAGTGGTTCCAGAATTAGCTGCTCGCTCACATGTGGAAAAAATAGATTGGATAGTTCAAAAAGCAATTGATGACAGTGGAAGAAAAATTGAAGAAATTGATGCAGTAGCATCTACTGCTGGTCCAGGATTAATAGTTTGTTTGTCAGTAGGTTTAAGTTTTGGAAAAGCTTTTGCAAGTGCACTGAACAAACCCTTCATTGCTGTTAACCATCTAGAAGGTCACGCATTAAGCCCCAAACTTAATTCAGAATTAAACTATCCATACTTACTTTTATTAATTTCTGGTGGCCACTCACAATTTTTAAATGTTCAGGGACTTGGTAAATACAAAAGATTAGGGACAACGATTGATGATGCTTTAGGTGAAGCTTTTGATAAAACAGCAAAACTTTTAGGTATTGAGTTTCCAGGTGGACCACAAATTGAGGTATTAGCAAAAAAAGGTGATCCCAATAAATATGATTTACCAAAACCAATTTTTAATAAAGGTGGTTGTAATTTATCTTTCGCTGGACTTAAAACGGCTATCTTAAGAATAACTAAAAATATTAAAACTGATCAAGAAAAATTTGATCTTGCAGCTTCTTTTCAAAAAACAGTTGAAGAAATATTATACAAAAAAACTAAAATTGCCTTTAGTGAGTTTGAAAAACAAAATAATCTAAAAGATAAAATATTTGTAGTTGCTGGAGGAGTGGCTGCTAATAAAAATATTAGATCTATGTTAACTGATTTATGCATTGAAGAAAGTTATAAAAGTATGTTTCCACCAATAGAATTTTGTGGTGACAATGCTGCAATGATAGCAATGGTTGGGTTGGAAAAATTTAAATTAAATCAATTTAGTAATTTAGATCATCCAGCAAAACCAAGATGGCCATTAGATGAAAGTGCAGCTTTTCTTAAAGGTGCGGGAGTTCAATTATAATGCAATACTGGTTAATGAAATCTGAACCTGACGTTTGGTCTATTGAGCAACAAAAAAAAGCTGGTTTAAGGGGTGCTCCATGGGATGGGGTAAGAAATTATCAAGCTGCTAAAAATTTAAAAAATATGAAAAAAGGTGATCTTTGTTTTTTCTATCATTCAAACATAGGCAAAGAAATTGTTGGGATAGTGGAAGTGATTAAAGAGGCTTATTTAGATAAAACCGATAAAAGTGGTCGATTTGTTGCGGTTACTGTACAGTTTAAAAAGAAATTAACAAAACCCGTAACCCTTGAAACTATTAAAAAAAATAAGGAATTAAGCCATTTATCGCTGATTAAACAAAGCAGGTTATCTGTTATGTCCATTGATTCTAAAAGCTGGAAAATTCTAAATAACATGGGTAAAATTTAAATATAAATTAATCTCATGCCAGTAAAAAAAACTAAAGTTAAAAAGAAAGTTGCTAAAAAAGTAACTACTAGTGAATTAGTTATCAAAACTAAAACTGAGTGGATAAAGAACAGTCTAGCAAATAAAAAACAGTATCAGGAAAAATATTCTAAATCGATTAAAAGTAATGATGAGTTTTGGAAAAAAGAGGGAAAACGAATTACATGGATTAAACCCTATAAAAAAATTAAACAAGTAAAATTTAGCAAAAAAGAAGTTAAAATTAATTGGTTTCAAGATGGAACTTTAAATGCTTCAGCTAATTGTATTGATAGACATTTAAAAGATAAAAAAGATAAAACTGCAATTATTTGGGTTGGAGATAGTCCAAAAGATAGTCAAAAAATTTCATATAAAGAACTTCACCAGAAAGTATCAAGAGCTGCAAATGGTCTTAAAAAATTAGGTATAAAAAAAGGTGATAGAGTTACAATTTATTTAACAATGATTCCAGAGCTTGCTATTTTGATGCTTGCTTGTGTAAGAATTGGAGCAGTGCATTCAATTATTTTTGGTGGATTTTCTGCTGAATCAATTTCTGGAAGAGTAAACGATTGTAAATCTGAATATATTATTACAGCAGACGAAGGTGTAAGGGGTGGAAAAACTATTCCTCTTAAATATACAACTGATGAAGCATTAGAGAGTTGTCCCAATGTTAAAAAATGTATCGTTGTTAAAAGAACAGGAAATTATATCAATTGGGATAAAAAAAGAGATGTTTGGTATCATGAATTAGTAAAAGACGTTTCTGATAACTGTGAACCAGAAGAAATGAATGCAGAGGATCCTTTATTCATTCTTTATACTTCAGGCTCAACTGGAAAACCCAAAGGAGTTTTGCATACTACTGGTGGTTATATGGTTTATGCTTCAATGACTCATCAGTATATTTTTAATTATAAACCTAAAGACATTTATTGGTGTACAGCGGATATTGGCTGGGTAACTGGTCATAGCTATATTATTTATGGTCCACTTGCTAATGGAGCAACCACAGTTATGTTTGAAGGAATTCCCAACTACCCAGATACCTCTAGATGGTGGCAAATAATAGATAAATTTAAAGTTAATACCTTTTATACAGCTCCTACAGCGATAAGAGCTCTAATGAGGGAAGGTGATAAACCTGTTAAAAAAACTTCAAGAAAATCTCTTAAGTTACTAGGTACTGTTGGTGAACCAATTAATCCTGAGGCTTGGATGTGGTACTACAAAACAGTTGGTAATTCTAAATGCCCAATTGTTGACACTTGGTGGCAAACAGAGACAGGTGGAATAATGATTGCTCCTCAAACGGGCGCTATTCCTTTAAAACCAGGCTCAGCAACAAAGCCATTCTATGGAATAAAACCTGTTCTAGTAGATAAAAGTGGCAAAGAAATTAAAGGTGCAGGCGAAGGAAGACTTTGTATTGCTCAATCATGGCCAGGTCAAATGAGGACTGTTTATGGAGACCATCAAAGATTTATTGATACTTATTTTTCTCAGTTTGATGGAAAGTATTTTACTGGAGATGGATGTAAAAGAGATAAAGATGGCTACTACTGGATTACAGGTAGAGTGGACGATGTAATCATAGTTTCAGGACATAATCTAGGTACCGCCGAAATTGAAAGTGCATTCGTTGCTCACCCAAAAGTAGCAGAAGCTGCTGTGGTTGGTTATCCTCACGATATTAAGGGTAATGGATTATATTGTTATGTTACTCTAAATGCGGGGGAGAGAGAAACTGGTGAACTTGAAAGAGATTTAAAACTTTGGGTTAGAAAACAAATCGGACCTTTGGCCACACCAGATTTGATTCATTTTACTCCAGGACTTCCAAAAACTAGATCTGGAAAAATAATGAGAAGAATTTTAAGAAAAATTGCTCATAATGAACATGGGCAATTAGGTGATACAACTACTTTGGCTGATCCAGGTGTAGTTCAAAGCTTAGTAGATAATAGAAAAAATATTTAAAATTCAATTAATTTTTCAAATTCTTTTCTAATAATATCCCATTTTAATATCATTGAATTTAAGACAATTTTTCGATCTAAGCTTTTAAGTTCTTCAGCTATAGGGGCCCATTTATATAAAGATAGAGCACTTGGGTTAAATGGGAGATCGCTATGATAAGATTCCCAGTTGATATTTTTAAATCTTTCATCAAAATTTTTTTTTGCTTCCCCTATTATATCTAGTGGCATCTTATTAGAAATTTCATCATCTAAAATTTTATTAAAAATTTCTTTAGCTTGATCAATGTTTTTAAAATTAAAGTTAACTTTTAAATATGAAAATGTAAAAAATGTTAAGTCTTGTAAAGCAACAGAATAAATATTCCATTTAGCTATATTAAGAGATGACATAAAAACATCATTGTCAAAATGAAGGACATACCTGGTACCCATTCTAGTTTTTAAATAACTATATAAAGTAACTTGTGTTACCCAAGCAGACTTTGTTTGAATAAAATGCTCAAGTTCATCTAAGTTCTTAATTTTTTTTTTAGGTATGAATGCTTTAAACAAAGCAAATAAATAAACTTTAAAATCATTAAATGATATGTCGCGCCACGAGAGTTTATATTTTTGCATAAAAATTCATATGTGTGGCAATTATACCTTAAAAAAGTAAGTAAATAAGTACCTAATATGAACAATTTTTATTCTTTTCAAAGCCTTCATAATGGTTATGGTTTTGATTAGTTATAACTAAAAAGAGAGAGGTATACATGTCAAACGCAGAAAAACACTGGGAAAAGACCAGGTCATTGTTATTTGTAACACTGGCAATCTGGTTTGTATTCTCAATTGGCATCTTCCTTTTTGCAGCTGAAATGAATGAGGTCACTGGACCTTTCGGTTACCCATGGACGTATTGGTTTACATGTCAAGGGTCTCTTGGAATTTTCGTAATACTAGTTTTCTGGTTTGCGAATAGACAAGAAAAAATCGATGAAGAATTCGGCTTCAACGAAAGAGAGGATAGCTAATGATTAAAGGTAAATTTATAGACAATTTGCCAAAAGTTTACGGAATCTATACTGGAGGTTTTATAGGTTTCATAATCTTAATGGCAATTGGTGAACAGATGGGTATGACTGCTAAAGCAATAGGTGTTGCTTTTGTAGCCTTTACAATATTCATCTACGCATTAATCGGTTATCTATCAAGAACAGCTCAAGCAGATGCATATTACGTAGCTGGAAGGCAAGTTCCAACTGTATTCAACGGTATGGCGACAGCAGCAGACTGGATGTCTGGTGCTTCATTCGTTGCAATGGCAGGTGGTATTTACTTTAAAGGTTATGGATATATGGCTCTACTTGTTGGTTGGACTGGTGGTTACATATTAGTTGCAACTTTATTAGCACCATACTTAAGAAAATTTGGATGTTACACAGTTCCAGATTTCGTAGGTACAAGATACGGTGGTAATTTAGCGAGACTATGTGCAGTAATAGTTTTAACTGTTGCTTCATTTACTTATGTGACTGCACAGATAAACGCTACAGGTACTATTGCATCTGTTGCTCTAGATATCGACTTTAAATACGCTGTATA
>ERZ651776.3492-NODE-3492-length-15592-cov-6.982597_pt1 | contig 15592 bp, 5 predicted proteins | sample MGYA00514761_ERZ651776 | MGnify/ENA metagenome assembly ERZ651776 | reverse complement strand
AGTCGATTGCGAAGCTTCAGAAGGAGAACGAGGAGTCGAATTTGCGGATTTTGAAGGGCGACGACGCGAGCGACAATGACGACATGAGCGATGACGATGATGGGGACGAGGATGGGCTGAAGAAGCCGACGAAGCCCTTCCCTCAGCCAGCTCAATGCCGTCCCGAAGGGATCGCGTCTGTTCCACAGCACGACGCGGATACAAGCAAGTTACAATTCTTAGGAATGTTCAAAGTGGGAGAAAATACGGATAAAAAGACCCAGCCGAAACAGAAAAAAAAAAGAGGGGAACGCGGGAAGCGGAAGAAGGAGGGTAAGCAAACTCGCACATGCACGGTGTGTGGTAAGAAAGGGTTCAATAAACAAAACTATCCCGAAGGGGTGTCCAGGCGCAAGAAAGAATTTTGTAAAAAATATAAGAAGTGATTTCGTCAGAAAAAAGCAAAAGCCACCTTTAAAGCATGAAAAAAATAAAAAAAATAAAAATTTGGTTGTGGTTTGTAAAATCCCTATAAAAGTACAGCGCGAGCGGCGAATTTTTTGACTATTAATAGGCGATTTTTTTAGGCTATTTTTAAGAAAATTTGGGAAATTTGCCCCAGAGTATGGGGAAAATGCCGCTGTTAGATAAATGCTGTTAGATAATAAGGAAAAAGCCGCTGTTTTTGACAGAGACGTTTTTTGCGATTTCGTTTACTTAAATGAGTTTTTTTCATATAAATTTTTTTAAATGATATTAATTATATAATTTTATAATATTTAAGATAACATAGTTTTCAATAAAAATAATTATTTGTAATATTCTTTTTGATAATAAAATTAAAATTTTAAAACATATAAATTATAAAATATTTGATAAAATTTATTTGAAGATTTTGGATTCCAATTTTGTGATTGTATATATTTTATTATAATTGAAAAAATATTATCACAAAATGTATTTTGTAAGTCAAAGAATTTCAATTTTTATTTATTGTCAAAACAGCGAGCAGGAAAGGGGAATTTCCCCCTCCTTGCCTGACTCTTCGACCTTCGGAGTGAACAGCCCCACAGATGGCACAAATAAGAGCCAAAAAGACCCTAAATGACCCAAAATCGAAAGCAACCAGGACCGAGAAAATTTTCTCCCCATCCCCACTATTATCTAACAGGGGATCAATCCCCACTATAAGTAAACGAAATTTCACAATTTTTTTATTTTTTTTGCTTTGTCGTTTTTGTTCTGTTTTAGGTCCTGAGTTTCCGTTGATGTTTCTGTGTGTGTTGATTGTTCGTTCGCCGTTTTTGATCTTGTGGGGTGGCTTTCTTCTTGTTGTCATCATTTTGACAATTTTCCAAATAAAAAATAGCGTTAGCACGGGGTCATTTAACAAGGGGGTTGTGAGAGAGATAGTTATGACCCTTAACCTTGTCGTGTGATGAACAGCTTCGCCAATCAATAATAATCTGTCAAAGACCTGCAATTATAAATTAGTTAGTGTCCCACCTAGAAGCGCGCTTCTTCTTCTTCTTGCCTCCTTCTCCAAGGTAGACGGCGTTCTCAAGGAATTTAGCGATCTCGGTGCTTCCCTCCCCCCCCACTTCACCCATCTTCTGAATCACATCTCCTACTCTTGATCTCACAATTCTTCCCCTAATATCGTGCCTCAGGTTTTCATCTAAACCAAGTTTGCTGGCAATTTCTCCGAAATCCTCATAGGTTTTTCCCACGCATTCACTCGCCACCCCGAAGCGCTTTGCCAAATTCGCCCCGAAGCTATTCTTCATGCTTATAACTGGGACTCCGAGAGCATAGGCTTCTAGGGATGCTACTCCCCCGCTCTCCAGCACGTTCAAAACCGCGGTCCCAATAACTAGTAGATCATTCCGCTCCTCTATCTTGAGCGGGTCCATGAGGACAATCCTAGCGTGATCCTCGCCATCCAAATTCTTTCTTATCCTTCCAAGAAGTCGTTGGCACCACTGTTGGGGCCCAAGTTCCGCACTGAATGCCGAAGATGAGCCAAAGTTAAGAATGGATTCTGCAAAGTCGGGGGCGAAAATGATCAACGCTCTGGGGTCCCGCCTCAGCACCTCAACAAACGCCACGTCGAACTCACTGCTCACGCTGCTGGGAATGGGGTCGATTACGAGGTACAGGTTGTCGTCGCTGAAAAAACGCCGGCCCCCGATTTCGTACTTGATCTTTAAACTGTTGTGAAATTGTGGCGGATCGAAAGGCAGGCCGAGGCCTTTGAGCGTGACCACTTGGAAATTTTCGTGGGGAGACCGAATCGTATCCTCGGCCGTCCCAACAAGCAACTCGGGCATCAAGTAATAGTCTAAACTGCCCAGTCCACTGGTCCTAACAGCGCCTCTCACAAAGAACCCGGCCTGGACTGGCGCTAGTCGAAGCATGCTGATCATGCTGGTGACGACGTCCGGATAGTCGCTGAAGAGGAGCACGTCCATATTTGCGGCCCCAATTATATCCTTGGCCTCCCCAAAGTCCCACGGAAGTGGCACGTAATTATCGGCGTTCCAACTGATGGCCTGAGCCCAGCTGTCGACAATGGAGGGGAAACCGAAAACGTGGACCCTGAAGCGATCCCTTGGCAAGCCTGTGATGAGCGGTAGCACTATTCTCCCCACCTGATGGGAACATAAGTACTGCCCCACGACGCCAACCCTGATGCGCTGGTTCTTCCTCTTGGGAAGCTTCCCCTTCTCGTCAAAGACCAAATGGCCCGCAACTTGGTTCAGCTCCGGTTGAATGCGGCGCAGGAGCTCAAAGGTCTTTCTCAGGTTTTCGGACGTGTTTTCGTCCTTGGCAAAGTGGAAGAGCGGGAGAGTCGCCATGGCGTCCTGTATCTCATCGATGGGCGTCTCCATGACTTCTCGGCTCGTCATTCTCAAAAGTTTGTGCAGATTGGCCTTCATCCCCCTCCACAGTTCTCTCTTCTCCTCCGCCCCCTCGACCACAACGGGGAAATCAGTGGCCAGCCGGAACCGCATGACGTTCAAGAACTTGTCGCTGACCTCGATGCCGTAATCATCGTCCATGTCTACGGCCTCCAGAGCGCCCACTCCGTAATCCCCCATGTGCTTCCTGGCCACTTCCCAGGCGCCCAGTTCCCAGAGGGTCAGTCCAAGCTCGTAGTGCATCCTGGGCGTGAAGGATTCATCGTCTTGTACAAAGTGTTTCAAACACTGGAAGTCATGCTCGGTCTGCTTGTTTGTCGGTCTGCTTGTCTGCTCGTTTGCCTGTCTGCTTGTTTTTCTGCCATTGCCTACATCGGTCCGCCACCCGGGGCGCATCGAAAAGCTGCTCACTAGATAGTCAAGCAGCCAGTGATAGCAGTCCTCGCCGCCAAAATGCGTGATGGTACCATGTTGTTTTTCGATGATGTCCACAGCGCGCCTCAGGTAGTGCCTTCCCATTTGTATTTCTCCCTTGACGAAATAGAGGCTCCCCAGACTCTGCAGTGCCATTCCTTTCCCTCCGACTACGCTGCAATCGTAGCCATTTTCTACGTTGCCTTGTTTACTGTCGGCACTAGTAGCAGTAGCACCGCTGGCAGTAGCACCGCTGGCAGTAGCACCGCTGGCAGTAGCACCGCTGGCAGTAGCACCGCTGGCACTTGCGGCAATGGCAGCGGCGCTGTACTCTTCTTCGTAAAACAAGAAATTTTTCATGTTGACGATGGCGCTTTCCAGGTCGCCCTCCCTAACACTCAGCATCCCCAGCGCCCAGTAGGCAAGCCTGGGAGAAGACGAAAGGGCAATTGCGTTCGTAAGGACGTCATAGGGGTTTGAGTGCGCATCTCCGCCACCAAAGCCGTCGCTTCCGCCCAATTCAATGACACCAAGCCCATATTCCACCAGCGCGCAGTACTTCCACTGCGCATTCATCCTTCCGTATCCATAGCCTCTCAAGACGTTGCCGTAGACTTCCACCCCCTCCCTGATCTCACCCTCACCCATCAACCTTCTCGCTTCTTGCATGCTCCTTTTCCATTCTGTCTGCCCCTTGACCTCTTCATCGCCCTGGCCGAAAATAACAGAGTCGCCGTAATTTATCGTGCCACTAGGGGAGACTGAATAGCCCACAAGGTAGTTGGAAGAAGAGGGGGGAATAGGGGGTGTTCTTGGAACTGGGGGCACAGCAGCGTCATCAACTTTAACACTACCGCCGCTCTCATTCTCGCTCTCGCTCTCGTCGTCACCGCTATCCCCGCCCTCGCTTCCGTCATCCTCCTTCCTACCCCTATGTAATGATAAATTTACACCCTGCAACATCTGATTGTCTTCGTTGATGCCACCACCATTGCCACTGTCAGCACCACCATCATATGCTGCACCAAAAGCATCGTCTAACAATTCGTCAGACACGACATCGGCTGACGATTGCGGCAAAACGAGCAGACAAAGCGCGCATAACCACAGCAACACATTCATTCTTGCCCCTGCCTTGTGTCTCCTAACAGTGCTGTAAGCAATGGGTTCTTCTAATCCAAACAAGAATTAGGTCATCGCAAATGCAGAACAACAGCAATATATGACGCAGTCAGGCAAAAAAATAGCAAATGAATATCTTCTGTCGAACTTAATTACTTCTCAATTTTTTTGCAACAGGACAAACTCCCGACAAAAAATCAAAGTCCTCATTTTAACCCCACTCCCCACCTGCTCACTCTGACGATGCCACCACGACGCTACTAATCTGAGAAGATGATATCATTCTTCTTAATCATAGTTGCGCTCCTCCCCCTAATCAATGGGGTTGAGCTAACATCTTTCGACCTCGACATGCACTATGGCCTTGTGACGCTGACTTTCTCAGAGACGATGCAGGTAATGCCCCTTCCCCCCTCGCTTACCTTGTCGCAGTCCCCCCCCTAACCCCCCTCCCCCCCCATCGCAGTCAAAGTACTTTAACTCCTCTGCTGTCACCCTCCAATCCTCCGTTTCTCGTTCCTCTGCTTCCGCCTCCTCGCTTAGGCTCAGAACCAATTTATACACCAAAATTTACAATGCCACTTCTCTGTATGTTTCCCTATCATCTGATGATTATGCAGCACTTTCGCTCAACGAGGACTTTGGCACCAGTTCTTCCAATACCTTCATGCAGCTTGATGCCAATGCCTCTTTAAGGTGAGTACTGTTGTTGGCCTCCGTTTCTCTTTCTATTTTACAATTTGGCACAAGCCAACTGCCGATTGCGGGCTGCCGACTGCGGGTTGATATTGTTGCAAACTAATGAACCCCCCTCGTTGCAGCACGGAGATGGAGTACTCGGGGCCCATTCATGATGGCAGCGCGATGGCTGTCACAACGATTACTGCCGATGGACTGCGCCCTTCTTTTCAGCGATGGACGATGGACATGGACTCGGGAATTATGGAGATAACTTTTGGGGAGCCTGTCAACGCCAGCTTTGCCATCCTCCCCAACATTAACTTCCAACGGGTAGAGAATATGGGAACCGACGCGAATGCGGAGATTATAGCTCTCACATCAACAAACGTCACCACCCTGTCATCCCACGGAACAGTACAGAGGTTTCAGTTGGGAAATGTCAACATGAATGCTATCAAGGCTCTCTCCCCCCTTGCGACAACCCAAGACACTCTTTACATCAGTTTCAGCGCCCCGGCTTTTAAAGACATGGCCGGCAATGACATGAGCCTAGCCTATGTATCTATATACGACGCCAAGCGTACCATTTCTTTTACGCCCGACACTACGCCACCTAAATTGGTCAGCTTTGATCTCAACATGAACACGGCAAAATTGCGCCTGTTTTTTACCGAGACTATCAACACGCATCAGTTTAAAGTGGATCAGATTGTACTGCAAGAGAATGGCGACAGCTCTATCGGGACGTTCCACCGATTGACGACCGCGTCATCTACCTCGTCTGACTACATGGAAGATATCATAATCGATTTGCACGAGAACGACACTGACACCATCAAGTTACTGGACATGGCCGTGGCGTCGAGCGACGCCAAAACCTTCATTACCTTATCTGGCGATACAACGAAGGACATGAGTGAAATCGAACTTGCCGTCGTCCCACTGATCGACAACGTCAACATTACCCAAGTCGGTTATTTCGTTCCCGACACTACTCCCCCGCAACTTAAACATTTCGACATCGACATGAATGCCAGGACTATTCTGTTGAAATTCAGTGAGCCCGTGAGGGCATCGTCATTGTCGCCGGTGGAGATTAAGATTCAGACTGTCGGTGATTTCTTGAATGCAGAGACGAACACAGCCGACTCACCCGTAACGCTGACGACATCCACCACCGCATCTTCCAACGGTCTGGACCTGGTCATTGACATCTCCGACAATGACTTCAACAATCTCAAGCTTGCTTCTAGGACCGCACTTTCTGCCGCTACAACTTATCTCGTCCACACAACGGCAGCATTCACAGACATGATCGTGCCCCCTAACTACGCAAAACCAATCTTCGATGGCACCGCTCAGATGACACGCCGTTTCACCGCCGATACCGGCAAGCCGGATGTCAACTCCTTCACGATTGACATGGACAGCGGGGAACTTAAGCTGACCTTCAGCGAGCCGGCGGACGCCTCCACAGTGGATGTCACCAAGATCTACCTGCAGAATGCTAAAGTGCAAGTGACTTGTAACGAGTTTAACCAGTGTACCGATGGGGGAAGCTTGGGCACAGCACTCTACAGCTTGACATCCGAATCTACATCTGTCTTGGATTATGACCACATGACGATAACAGTGAACATTGGCGTCGATGATATCAACAATATCAAGGTCGTGGACGGCTTCTTCGACAGTTTAAAGGCATCATATTTGGGTTGCGGCGACAGCATGGCATACGACATCAGTGATTTCGATAGCTCAGGTACCCTATCTCAGAATGGCGTGAACGCCGTCGACCTTTCTTCTGCTTTACCCGCTACGAATTGGGTCAAGGACACTACTTCGCCCACCCTTTCTGTTGCCTTCTTGGACATCAACAGTGGATTCCTTACGCTGACATTCGACGAGCCGGTGCGTGCTGAAACATTCAACGCGACGGGTATCGTACTATACAACGGAAAATCCATATATAACACGAACAGCTTTAGACTCTCTTTTGAGAGCATCTCGGAAAGCCCGAACGGGCTGACTTTATCTGTAGAGTTGAGCTACGACGACTTGAATGCCATCAAACTTGACCAAGCACTTGCTAGTGGACAAGGCTCCTCTTTCGTCAAGCTGGAAGATGTCGCGGTAGATGACATGAGCGGGAACGCAGTGTATTGGGCGAATGCTACCGAGGCCAATATGGTCATTAGCTACTCGGAAGATAGAACCCGCCCAAAATTGCTCTCTTTCGACTTTAATCCTTCCACTGGTAACATGACTCTCCACTTTGACGAGGTCGTGGATTCCTCAAGCTTCTCCCCGATGGGTATCACGCTGCAAACTGCAAAGACCAGTACAGACGTCTCCGTGACGCTTGCTGATGCGAGAGCAATCATGAATGACGGTGTCGACGTCGACATTTACCTGGGCGCCCTCGACAAGGTTGAACATGATGCGGTCAAGAATGGCTTGGCAAGCACCCCTGAGAATGCCTACATCAGAGTGACCTCTATCGCTTTCAGAGACATCGCGCCCACCCCGAACAGCTTAACTTCAATTAACGATGGAAGTGCCATCCCAATTGGCCCCAAGCTATTTCGATTTGTTGTCGATATGGACACTGGAAACATGGAGCTGCGTTTCAGCGAGAGGATAAACGTACAAACTGTCCAAATTTCGCAATTAACTCTGCAGAATTCCGCTGGGGCAAGCGTAAGTCATTCCTTGACTGGGTTCGATTCGCTCTATCTTAAGCACGACAACAAAACCCTAGGGATCTGGATTTCCAAAGATGATATCGACGTAATCAAATCCAAGTCAGGATTGTTCAACAGCTTGTCGACCAGTTACATAACCGCGAGTAATTTATTCATCAGCGATGATGTCCTGGCGACAAGCGATTGGATAGGTCCAAACCCTGTCCAGCCAATTTTTGACAGCTATGGGCTCCAGGCCAGGCGTTTCTACCCCGATGTGACTGCACCCACATTGGTCAGCTTCCATGTTGATATGGATGCGGCAACGATCACTTTCGTTTTTGACGAGCCCGTTCGCGCGAATGTTTTCGATGCCACGCAAATATCACTGCAGTCTCACCGTAATATCAGCGATGCCGACGACGGCGAGCTCGAGACCTTGGGTCTCTCTTCAGCATCTACTACATCTTCAGTCGACGGCACTACCATAGTTTTAAACATCGAGAACGAGGGGGGGCTAGACAATGACATGGACGAGATCAAATTTAAGCGGAAGCTCTTTAGAAATATTGACAGTGCCTACATTTCGATGACGAGTGGGACAGTTGTAGATACCTCGAGCAAGAACAACAATCTCGTAGCTATTTCTAAATTCAACGCGACCAAAGCTTCGAGCTATGTTGCCGATAGCACCGGACCGGCGCTTAACTCGTATGACTTGGACATGGACTTCAGTCAGAATACTGCCCTCCTCACGATGGTCTTCAGTGAGGCAGTCAACATTACCGAGTTCGATGTCACTGCAATTACCCTGCAGGGATCATCATCCAGCACGCTATACTCTGTCACTCTCACTGCTGACAGCACTGTCGACGGCGAGACAATTGCGCTGGCAAACGCTAAATCAGTCAGGGCGCTGGGCGTTGTCAGAGTTGAGATCGGCACAAACGACCTCGATTTGATCAAGCGAGAGATCAACCTCGCCGCCTCTCCTTCGACCACATATCTCTCCGTAGATTCCTCGCTAACCAAGGACATCAGCACCCTCAACAATGACTTCGAAGCCATCTTACCTACTGCTTCCAAAATCGTTGCTGGCTACACATTCGACACCACTACCCCCCACATAGTTTCGTGGTCGTTGGACTTGAACTCTGGTACTGTGTCAATTCTTCTTGACGAAGTGGTTGATCCTGATTATTGCGATGTGACTGGCTTTCGATTGCAGTACGCGGTCTTTGCGGGAACCAGTCCCAGTAAATACGTTCTCACAGATTCTGTCGTATCGAGCTCCTCCGTTTCGCGGTCACTCTCTATCGATTTATCAAGCACAGATATGAACAACGTCAAGTTGCTGACAGGTTTGGCTACTTCCATTGATAACAGCTACGCAAAGATCGACAGCACACTAATTAGAGACATGAATGGGAATGGGGTTGTTGCCATCACAGACGGTACGGCCATAAAAGCTAGCAGCTACTTGGCTGACACTACGAGACCCACAGTGAAGAGTTTCAATCTCTTGACGAATGGAAAGATGAAACTCGTATTCAGCGAGAGCATGCAAGGGAGCACCTTTAACGCGAGTGCATTTGTCTTGCAGGATAACAGCCGTTTGAAGCAATATAGATTGACAAACGAGCGCAGTTCCATTAGCAAAGAGACCGCCCTCTCAACTATAATCACCCTGCAGTTAGGGGCGGATTTCGTCGACGCGCAGTACTTAGGTGTGGGTGTCAGTCAGTTGACTTCGTACCTGTTCGTGAGCGAATACGGTTTCCAAGACATGGCAGGCAACAAACTGGTTGCGATTCAACCGAGCTCGGCCATTTTGATGGGACCGGCTCTGTCTAGTTTTGACCTAGACATGGACAAGGGGCAGTTTGTGTTTCGCTTCAGCGAGATTATTTCCGGCGCGTTCAATGCCCCTGCTCTCACTTTAATGGCGAGGACGTTTCCAGATTATTTAGCTTGGGTCACTGGCGTCCCCACTTCGGCGCCTACAGAGGCTCCGAGCGAAGCACCCAGCACACAGCCTACAGAGGCCCCAAGCAGCCAGCCCACCGAAGCTCCGAGCGGAGCGCCTAGCACCGAACCCTCAGAAGCCCCGAGCGCAGCGCCTAGCACCGAACCCACGGAAGCGCCGAGCGGAGCGCCTAGCGCCCAACCCTCGGAGGTACCGAGCGGAGCGCCGAGCGTCCAACCCTCGGAGACGCCTAGCAACGCCCCTACCCTAAGTAACGCCCCGACGGATGCCCCGACCGAGGTAGGAGCGGGGAACACGATGAATCCTTCCAGCGCACCATCGGCCGCACCGACGGAGACAAGTGTGCCCAGTGCGAGTCCTTCGTTGGCACCCTCCGGGGCGCCATCGAAGGCGCCTTCTGATGCGCCCTCCTCATCGCCTTCGACCGACCCCACTCAGGCTCCCTCCTCGTCGCCCTCGGCCAATCCATCTCTGACGCCCTCCTCATTGCCCTCGGCGAATCCATCTCAGGCGCCTTCTGAAGCGCCCTCGGAAGCGCCCTCTGAGGCACCTACCAGCGCACCTACACTAGAACCACCGGGAACCTTCCCCTACTACACCTTGACATCGTGGAACACGACATTTACAGTCAATAATAGCGACACGGTAACGATTAATATGTCTCAGACAGATATCAAGCAAATCAAGGAAGTGGGCTATCTGGCTACACTAGAAACGAACACATACTTAGGCGTGAGCAGGTCTGTGGCATGGGCCTATAACCTTGACGTTAACAGCGTCGGTTCGCCACTTCAGGTCGTCCCCATAGACAGAGATGTCGCTATGCAGGTGACGGACTTTATCCCCGACACCACAGACCCAAACCTAATCACTTATGACTTGGATTACGACTCTGGGGAGCTGACGCTTTTCTTCGACGAGCCTGTGAATATCAAAAGCTTTAACCAAACGGAAATCGTCCTGCAAGGGGTAGAGCAGAGGGGGAGCTCGCCGCTCTTTGTCCAGCTGAGCGAGGCTAGTCACGTGCAGAACCCGGTCGGCCTGCGAATGGGTAGCTCGGTGGTTGACATTGTACTGAGCAATGAAGACCTGGGATCGCTCAACAGCAAGGGTTTAGGAAGCTACCTAACGGCGTCGTCGACAACGGCCATAGATATGGCGCACATTCCGAACGATCTTGTTGCGATAATTGATGGGAGCGCCTTGCCCGTGAGAAATGTGGTGCCTGACACGACCGGTCCCAGCGTGGTTGCCTTTGCGTTGGACATGGAGATTGGTATCATAAGTTTGAACTTTAGCGAGCCCGTCGATGAGGATACTTTCGACCCCACCAAGATTACCCTTCAGGGAACTAATCTGGTTAGCAGCAGCGATTCTCTCAGCCTAACAGCCAGCACCATAGTCATTAGCAACGAAGGTACAGTCATGATTATCGATTTGGCCATGTTCCGCGTCGACTTCGATAGTATTAAGGTCAAGATGTACAACAATGTTGCTGACTCTTTGGGGTCTACATTTTTGACCATTGCGAGTGGAGCGTTCCAAGACTACAATGGAAACTCGGGCAGCGCTATTGTAGACGGAAGCGCATTGCAAGCCTATAAGTACATCCCAGACACTGTAAACCCGACGCTTTTGAGTTTTGACCTTGAGACGGCTGATTCTGGAGCGTCCGACTACGGAAAGTTGACTCTGCATTTCAGCGAGCCCGTCGATCCGACCTCGATAATTGTCAGTAACATTGTGTTGAGTGATGCGGACAGTAGTGATGACGACACGGAGACGGTAACTTTGAGCTCAAGCTCAGTTGAGACGAGCTCCGCAGGTGTCGACGTAGTAATTGCGCTGGCCGCGGGGGAGCTGTCCACCATACAGGCGAGTTCTGCAATCGCCAGCGGGGTTGGAACAACGTTTTTGAGCATCGATGCGAGTAGTGCCGAAGACACTAGTGGGAATGAAATGGACGAAGTCGACCACCTTATGCTGGGGCCCGTTCTTTTGAGGAGCACTTTGAATTTTGAGACAGGCTCTGAGACTATTCAGTTGATCTTTAGCGAAGATATGAAGACGGCGAGCTTCGATGCGAGCGGTCTTACGCTGTTTGGGGAAGCCAGCACCTTATCTCACACGCTTAGCGATTCAACTCTGGCGGCTACAACGGCAGCACTAACCGCCACACCAGTAGTTGTTATCGACCTAGGCCCACTTGATATCATAGCTCTCAAAACATTCAATGCCCTGGGGGTTAGTAAAGCGACAAGCCGGCTCGGTATCGATGCTGCGTTGCTGACAGACACTGCTGCCACTCCCAACCCGGTCGTGCCGGTCGTATTCTCCGACTATGTCTTTGTCAATCAATTTCGAGCAGACGCTACGGCACCAGTGCTCCTCAGCGTAGACGTTAACTTGAACGAGGGGACCATGACCTTTGAGTTCGATGAGCCTATCGATAAAAATACGCTGGCGCTCAACCAGATCACGCTACAGTCTAGTGCAGCGATCGTAGGGGCGTCTAGTGTCACGCTGGCAGACAGCTCCTATAACGGGATTAACAACAAGACGGTTGTGGTAGAGTTGGGTTACAATGATCTGAACGCTATTAAGGCGAAACACCAACTATGCACCCAGGTAGAAAATTGTTATTTGAGTTGCACCGCAGACACATTTAGGGACACCGCCTTGGTGAAAAATTCGCTCGTGAAAATCGCTAGCAGCAGCCCTCGGGCAATTAATAGCTTTGTAGCCGACGTTAGCGGACCCGTGCTTGTGAACTTTGACATAAATCTGAATGACGACACGCTCACTTTGTTGTTCGACGAGCCAGTCCTGGCAGACTCCTTCAAGCCGTGGGGATTTCGGTTGCAGCGAAAGAAAAGTAGGGGAACGGCTGCCTACCTCTCTAATCTGAGCAACAGCACGACGACCGCTTCCACGAACGGTACGACAATTGTCGTGGATTTACAAGTCAGTGACATTGAATATATCTTGCTTGAGACTACGTTGATGGTAGATGAAGTGAGCACCTTCATTGTTATGGACGCGGGTGCCTTAGTGGACATGAGAGGAAACGAGGCTATTAGTGTCCCTGACGGCGGGGCAAAGGCCGTGAGGAACTACAACCCCGACGTAACGGAACCTACGCTTGTCGACTTTCAGATTGACATGGACAGAGGGACTTTAACTCTCGTCTGGAGTGAGTACCTCGAGATTTTGGCCACGGATGTTACTTTGATGAGCATTCAGAACGCCAGCGTTGGGACGCCTTCTTATCACCAGCTCACCGAAGCCAGTATATTGTCACAGACGGTGAGCAACAGCAAGAGCATGGACGTGATTCTTAGTGCAGGCGATTTGAATGCACTGAAGGACAACGAGCAGCTCGCTCTGGGAAAGAATAGCTCCTTAATTAGGTGCGATAGAGGCGCGGTGGCGGACATGAGCGGCAACAAGAATGCGGAGGTTGAGCCCACGAGCGCATTTGTAGCATCAAAGTACTCAGATGACGTCACAGTGCCGAGGTTAGATTTCTTCGACCTCAACATGGACTTGGGGGTGCTGAGCTTGTATTTCAGCGAGACGATGAGCGTGAATAACATCGTCTACAGCGACTTTATGTTGTTGCAGTCTGAAAAGGTGATTGACGGCCCGACTGTGAAACTGTCTGAGCCAAGGCTGACCGCCGGAGAAACTTCACAGAGTAACCTGCTCCAGTTTGCGCTCAGTGGTAGTGATTTTCAAGCCTTGAAGAATAGTGGGATTGGGCTGAGCCGAAACACGTCGTGGCTAACTCTGGGACCGAGCGCTGTATTTGATATGGTTGGCCTGCCGGCAGAGGAAATCGTCGAAAGCGGGATAACCGGAGGGCAGAGCATGAGGGTGAGAGAGATCACCTACGACATGACCGCTCCAGGGGTGGAGAAGTGGCGGCTTGATCGTGCCGGGAAGGAGTTGTACGTCTTCTTCACCGAGCCAGTGGTCATTGACAGACAGAAAGGTTTTAGGCTTAACAATGGGACGGCGAGCGTCCATTTGGGGAATTGCAGCGTCAACATGGGAGATGGAGGTACAATTGCTACTTTCGATCTGGGAAGCACGTTCTACAGCTCTGTGCTGAATAGAATTGTTGAGACGTGGGACTTGTTTGTGGAGATCAACATGCTGAAGGCGGGTGTCGGGATCGTGCTGGATGTTTCTGAAAATAGTTTCTCGGATTTAGCGCCAGTACCCAACACCAACGGATTGGTCTATAAGAAGTTGGAGGATGTCAGCGTTTGCGATTGCGCCGCCGCCGACGAGTTCATCGCGGATGTTTGTACGAGCAAGACCGATGCTGTTTGCGCCAAGTGCAGAGATTGCAGTGCAGGAGGGGGCAAGTTCTACGAGTTTGCGAAGTGCGCGGGGACAACAGATACTCAATGCGTCCCCTGCACCGACTGTCAGCACCTGTACTATCCCAGTGCTGTGTGCCACGGAACGTCAGACACTGTGTGCAGCGTCTGCACAGAGTGCAGTCAGTATGAATACGAGACCAGTCCTTGCACGGGCGGGAATAACAGGATTTGCAGCAGCTGCCTCGTTTGTACGTATCTCAGTAAGGCGCAAGAAATTGCATGCAACGCCGTCAGTCAAACTTGGAGGAGGAAGAATTGCTGCTTCGACAAGGATGGGGAGCAGGTGTCGTGCGACAGGGTCGATTTCGCAAACGCCGAGATTGAGGCCAGGAATGGGAGGCACCACTGGGTTTATCCCGACACGACCCCTCCCATAGCCGGATACGGTATTTTTGAATGGAGTGGTGCATAACCAATAGTAGGTTCGATACTACTCATGTGGGTGGTGTGTAAGTGGACGATGATGAGGAGGGAGAAATATGATTTAATAGCTGTTGCTAAATGTTGCTTTTTGAAAAGGTTAAATACTCGTTCGTTCTGCAACCTTTCAATCCCAACATTTGCATTTTACATTTGTGCCCACGGTACTTTCTATCATATTAATATAAGGAGAGCGGTCATAAAAAAAAAAATAGCAACCATTCTATTCTTTACACCATGGATGCACACAATCTTATTTTGGACACGTTTAACAATACAGATTGAATCACGTGACAAACTCTGAAGTCCCAAGAGAAAGCAGCACACCTGGGTTGTTCTCTAGAAATGACTTCAACTTTTTGGTCTCAATCTTGTAAAATACACAATCTGTGATTGCGCTGAGCTTGAAGAGGTGTTGCACGGTCTTATTTTTCTCCAGCAGATTAGAGGTGTTACCAATATAGGCGCCCATGGAGAAAAATGGCGGGCAATAAAAATTCCCAATGTCTTCCCCAGCAACCATCATACTCCCAGTTTTGTTAGTGCGGCTACTGACAAGCTGAGAGACAATTCCTGGGAACACCATTCTACCCGCGCAAATGAGCACTGCAAAGTCATTCGACGCGCCCTTCTCCCAGATAACCTCCCCTTGGGAGACACGCTCGACAGTAGCAATCATCTCAAGACCGAGTTTCTGGTCTTTTGTGAGATTGCGAAGGAAAGAGTTCTGCAGCAGCACGCTCTCCATGACTGGAATCGTCTTATCACTCCTCATTCTGGCGCAGTGTTCGATGCGACTCTTCGCCTTGGTGCCATCCAAAATCCAGTGCAAATCATTCTGTGCAATTTGAAGCAAAACCAGGTCCGTCGCAGCTACTGCAGTCATAGTAGAACTTTCAACTTCAGTCAGGGCCGCCTCTTCGCCGAAAAAGTCCCCAGCATACCATTTGAAAGTTGCCCGGTTATTCTTTGACGCCTTCTCCCCCCCCCCCCCCC
>ERZ651776.3490-NODE-3490-length-15604-cov-14.411348_pt1 | contig 15604 bp, 17 predicted proteins | sample MGYA00514761_ERZ651776 | MGnify/ENA metagenome assembly ERZ651776 | reverse complement strand
GGATTCAATATCATCAAAATTAACATGAATAAATTCACTCATTAATGGCGCAAATCCAGCCTGAACTTTACTTTGTCCGGTCGCTGAAAGAGTTGCCATTGTGCGTCCATGAAAACCTTGATTAGCGGTCAGAATCACTGGTTTTTCTATATCTTTACTTCTGGCAAAAAGCCTTGCAATTTTTATTGCTGCTTCATTGGCTTCAGCGCCAGAGTTTGAAAAGAACACTTTATCCATGTTGGCTAGAGAGCAGAGCTCTTTAGCAAGCTTTTCCTGATTTCCAATTCTATAAACATTCGAAGTATGCAGAAGTTGCTGCGATTGATCGATAAGGTTTTTTGTTATAACTGGGTGACAATGACCCAGGTTCACAACTCCAATACCTGAAAGAGCATCAAGATACTGATCTCCTTTTGTGTCAGTTAACCAGCATCCTTCTCCTTTGACAAAGGTCACCTCGAGAGGAGAATAGTTAGACATTAAGTTGGACATAAATATTATATTATTAGTTAAACAAAAAAAGCCCCATAATGGGGCTTTTGAAACTAGGTCTTTTTTTGATTTAAGACAAATTAGCCGCCATTAATAAACAATACTGAAGACAAGATCTTCGAGAATTGAGTCGTCTGGTTTTGCAAGATATTGTTGGCATTCGAGTTTCATAAATCCTAAAAGAAATATTATAACCTAAATGTAGTAGGGATATTTTCTGTAATTGTTTAAATATAAAAGATAAAAAAGTTAAATAAGAGATGCATTTTATGACACAATATAAATGCAAGAAAAACAATTTTATTTCATTAATCTAAGGAGTAAAAATGCAATTAAACCTTTCTGGTCATCATCTCGATATTACATCTGCCATCCGGCAACACACAAGCGATAAGCTTTCCAAAATTAAACATCACTTTGACAATGTAATGAACGTCAATATGATTTTAGAAGTTCAAAAAGATATTCAGACTGCTGAAGCGACCATTCATGTCAGTGGTGCAGACTTATTTGCAAAAGCACAAAGTAATGACATGTATGTTTCTATAGATCAGCTAATCAATAAATTAGATTCTCAAATAATTAAACATAAAGAAAAACTACATAACCACAGAGCTTAGCTCATATAAATTATAATATGTTGTAATAGCTGCATACCAATTCTTGATTGTTATGCAGCTCAAAACAACTGGTAATAGATATGGCTGAGATTGAACTGACGAGTTTCGAAGTAAGTCTCCAAAATTTGATGATTGCGCTTGAAGCATCTGACTATGATGAGGCCAAACAACAAATTAAAGATCTCCATCCCGGAGAAATTGCACTCTTACTAGAAGCAATACAGCCCAAAGATCGCTCGGTCCTGTGGCCAAGCATTGAAATTTCAATTCAAGGGGAAATTTTAAAAGAGGTTAGTGAGGATGTTCAGTCTCAACTTATTAGTGAGATGACCGTTGATTCACTTGTCAAAGCTACTGAAAAATTAGATACTGATGACTTGGCTGACATTGTTCCTAATATGCCTGAGTCTGCTGTTCATAGTCTTTTATTGACACTTGATTTTAAGCATCGTGAGCGTCTTAACAAGATTCTGAGTTATCCAGAAGATTCAGCCGGTGGTTTAATGAATACTGACTTTATAACTGTCAGACCAGATGTATCAATCAGGGCAGTAATCAGATACTTAAGATTGCTCAAAGAAATGCCTATTGATACGGATCAAGTTTTTGTAGTTGATCGAAATTTTAATTATCTTGGATCTTTATTAATAACCTCCTTGTTAACTGAAGAGCCTGAACGAATGGTTGAGACATTAATCAACAATGATTTTTCCAAGCCAGTTAGTGCTGATACTGATGAAACAGAGGTTGCTCTCTTGTTTGAACAAAGGAATCTGATCTCTGCTCCAGTAATTGATGAAAACAATCAGCTGGTTGGAAGGATAACGATTGATGATGTTGTTGATGTCATCCGTGATCAGGCAGAGCACTCAGTCATGTCAATGGTGGGTTTGGATGAAGATGAGGATGTGTTTGCACCAATCATTCAAAGTTCAAAAAGAAGAAGCGTTTGGCTTGGAGTTAACCTAGTCACTGCTTTTATAGCTGTGTATTTTATTGGTCTTTTTGAAGCCACATTGCAACAGAAAATTGCTCTTGCAATTTTAATGCCGGTTGTTGCTAGCATGGGTGGTATTGCTGGAACTCAAACCTTAATCATAGTGACTCGAGGCATTGCAACCGGAAGGGTGACTACTGCAAATATTAAGACTTTAATTAATAAAGAGGTTGCTGTCAGTGGATTAAATGGAATTATTTGGTCTATAGTAATTGGCTTAATTACTTATTATTGGTTTGCAGATTTACTTTTAAGTCTAATTATTGCGTTAGCAATCATAACGAATTTAGTTGTTGCGGCTTTTTCAGGGGCTTTTTTACCGCTACTTCTCTCAAAACTAAAAATTGATCCTGCACTAGCTGGTGGCGTTATTTTAACAACCATTACCGATGTTATTGGTTTTGTCGCTTTTTTAGGTCTCGCTGCTCTATTTATCTAGAAAGTTACCAATACTAAATGAAGCTAATTTATACCCACGAAAATCGAATCATGGCTCTTAATATAAGAAATGTGCTTATCAATCATGGATTTGATGTCGCCCTTAATAATGAATTTGCTTCAAGTGCATCGGGAGGGCTAGCTCCCTTTGATACCTGGCCTGAAGTTTGGTTATTGAAAGATGATGATTTTGATAATGCTAAAAAAATCATTGAATCCATATCTTATAATTCTATACAAGCAGCCTGGGAGTGCAAGAAATGTCAGGAGGAGAATGATGAATCATTTGATTACTGTTGGAAGTGCCATGAAGAAAATGAATAATTTAATTTAAAAGTATAAAAAGTAATGGAATTAACAGTTTGGTTAGGTTTATTAGCTTCGGCACTTTTCATTAGTATTTCTCCAGGTCCTGGGGCTATATTTTCAATTAGCCAAGGTACACAAAACGGCTTTAAGAGAGCATTAATTGCTGTAGTTGGTTTACAGCTTGGTTTGATGAGCCAGATTGTTTTTTTGCTATTTGGCTTAGGAATTCTAATTGATCAGTTCCCTTCAGTTTTCATTGTGATAAAAATCATTGGTATGGCTTATTTGATCATTCTAGGACTTATGCAATGGCTTAAAAAAATAGAACAAATAGCAACTACAGAAAATCAATTAAAGGGCACATTTAGTCCTTTGAAAGCACTTTTACAAGGTTTCTTTGTTAACCTAACGAATATAAAAGGAACAGTTTTTTTTCTTGCTTTAATCCCTTTATTTATTGATCTTACAGCACTAAAGTTATCTACGTGTTTGATATTTATCTCAACGCTAATTGTAATAGATTTACTAGTAATGACTGGCTATGTAACCCTTGCTGAGCTATCTAAAAGTTTACTTTCAGATCCAAAAAAAATATTATGGCAAAATAGACTCACTGGCGCCACATTAATTCTTGTTGGATTAGTGATGGGCACTTCCTGATTAATATATTGATATGAGCATCTTTCATCTAGCATATACAGTAAGTGATCTTGATTCTGCAAGACAGTTCTATGGGGAGCTTTTAGGATGTAAAGAGGGAAGAAGTTCAGACACTTGGGTTGACTTTAATTTCTTTGGGCACCAGCTTTCATTGCATGTTGGCGAGTCAGGTTATAGAAGTAATACAAACTCAAAGGTGGATGATGTTTCTGTTCCAATGCCTCATTTTGGATGTGTATTGGAGTGGAATAGTTTCCATGACTTGTCGACTAGGCTTCAATCCAAAGGGTTGACATTTATTATTAGTCCTTCAGTTCGATTTAAAGGCTTAGCTGGAGAACAAGTGACTATGTTTTTTGAAGATTTTTCTGGCAATGCACTTGAATTTAAAGCTTACAAAAATCCTTCTGAGGTATTTTCTTAAATAATGATGAAAATGAATAATGTTTGATATTTTGAGTCAAGAGGTAATTATTGCTTTTATTGCTGCTTCAATAGTATTAAGCTTTGTGCCTGGTCCAGATAATATCTTTGTAATGACTCAGTCAGCATTAAGGGGACGGAGGGTAGGTTTTTTTACAACTCTTGGGCTATGTACTGGGCTAGTGGGGCATACTCTCTTGGTAGCTGTTGGAGTAAGCGTTATTTTCCAAACTAGTACTATTGCGTTTAATGGCTTAAAGATCCTGGGGGCTTGTTACCTTGTTTATTTAGGTTGGCTGTCTCTTAAAAATGAGGAGCTAGTCCTTGGTGAAAGCAAAGAAAAAAGTACCAATCAATCCTATTATATTACAGGCATAATCATGAATCTGACCAATCCAAAGGTTGCTCTTTTCTTTCTGGTTTTTTTGCCGCAATTTGTTAATGTTAGTGGGGGCAGTGTTACTATTCAAATCCTAACACTTGGTCTTTTATTTATTATAAGTGCGCTATGTGTTTTCTCATCGATTGCATTTCTTGGAAGTTTTCTTGAGAGTTTTCTTAAAAAATCAAAATCAGTTGGAAACAATATAAATAAGCTAGCCGCATTCGTTTATTTTGCTTTAGCAATTAACTTATTTTTTGTATCTTAATAATTATGAAATTAATATGAATATTGAATCCAAAATTTGCGACTATAAGGGCAATGAAAAAGATATCTGCAAAATAAGGTTTGAGGTCTTTGTTGATGAGCAGAATGTGCCAGAAGAGCTTGAAATTGATGGATTAGATGATGAAGCAAAGCATGTACTGGCTTATTCTGATGATGAGCCAATTGGAACTGGAAGGATATTAATTGATGGACACATTGGAAGGGTTGCTGTTCTAAAAAAGTATCGCGGACTTGGAATTGGTAAGTCCGTCATGCAAGAGCTTATTAAATGGGCTCAAAAAAACAATCTTGAAAAGCTTTGGTTATCATCTCAATGGCATGCGCATAGTTTTTATCTAGATCTTGGCTTTGTATGTGAGGGAGAGATATACGAAGAAGCAGGTATTGACCATATCAAAATGTTTAGAGTTCTCTAGAGGGGTTGAGATCAGACTTGTTTGGTCAAAAATTGACTTACGCCGTCTTTGCTTGCTTAAACTTCTTTTCTAGTTTCATTGCTAACATTGCTGATGGTATTGAAACAATCAAAAAGAACACTCCAACTAAGGTCATTGGTTCTAGATAGGTGTAATGACTATTACTATACTGATCGGCAGCTCTAAATAATTCAACTACTGTAATTGCTGCTAATAATGGTGTTTCCTTAAACATGGTAATGAGATAGTTTGCAAGAGGTGGAATCATTGGTGGTATGGCCTGAGGCAGGATAACATTTTTCCAGGTTTGAAGTGGGTTATAGTTAAGTGACTTTGCTGCCTCCCACTGGCCTTTAGGAACATTGTCAATACCAGCTCTAAAGACTTCTGAAGTATATGTACTAAAATGAATGCCTAATACAATTACACCACATGTGAAGGCTTCTAAGAATATTCCAAAGTCTGGTAGAACATAAAATACTACATAAAGCTGAACTAAGATTGGCGTTCTTCTAACAAACTCAGTAATCCAGTAGATTGAAATACGTGTAAGCTTACTTTTTGACATTTTGACAATAGCTATCCCTAGTCCCAATACATAAGCAAGAAGTGAAGCAACAATAGTAGCTTGAATAGTTACTAATAAACCATCTGCTAGTTGCGGCAGAACAGCGAATGCATGATCCCAATTCCACTCCATAATTATTTGTCTCCTGCGGTCATAATATTTCTACCTTTAGAAAACTTTTTAGCAATCAGATCTACTATCTGAACCAAAACCGTAGCAATAATAAAATAAATAACAAGTATGAGTAAAAATGGCTCTAATGTTAATGCAGTCTGAACCCTGATTATTTGAGCCATAAATGTAAGATCTGAAATAGTAATCAGTGAGGCAACCGCTGTTAATTTTAAAAGCTCAATAAGTAAATTTCCAAATGTAGGAATCATGATTGGGATTGCTTGAGGAATAATAACGTATCTATATTTTTTTAAGCTTGAATAGTTTAAGGCTTTGCATGCTTCATGTTGCTCCTTACTAACTGCAAGTATTGCTCCTCGAACAACCTCTGAACCATATGCGCCGACGTTAAGGCCACAAGCTACTACACCAGCAGTCAAGGCATCAAAATATATGCCCCACATTGGTAATACGAAATATATAAAAAACATTTGAACGAGAGCAGAACTGCCTCGGAAAAATTCTAAATAAATGATTGCAATTACTCTAACTGCAGCAAATGAAGAAATCCTTGCAAGTCCAACAATAAAAGAAACAATTAGAGCTAATATAGCTCCTAATACAGTTAACTGGACTGTTGTAATCGTTCCTTTAATAAGAATTGGGTAGAACTCTAAGACTTCATTCATAAAAAAATTTTAAAAAAAACCTGCCCTGTAAATATTACAGGGCAGATTAGGTTGTAAAGTAAATTCTAATTAGACCTACCCCGAGTATCTTACAGGGAAGATTAAATTATAAAAACAATTTACATTCCATCAGGACATTGTGTCAAGTAGGATTTACTAGCAGTTGCTTCTGCAGAGAAACCATAAGGCTCAATTATAGCTGCAAATTCACCAGTAGCTTTCAACATAGCCAAAGCCATATTGTATTCAGATCTAAACTCTAAATCATCCTTGTTAAATGCTGCACCAGCACAACCCATTGGAACACCAGTAACTGGCATGATTAATTCAAGGTTTGGATCATTAGTCTTGTTAAGAAGATCTGCTGTACCTAAACCAGATAGAGCAAATACATCAACTCTACCTTGTTGAAGCATTTTTATACCACTTGGAGGTGCATCAAAATAAATAATTTGATCAGCACTTACACCGCGCTCTAAAGCATACTTCTCTTCAGCACAACCAGCACAAGTAGTCATTTTTAATGCAGGATTAGCTGCAATGTCTTCATAAGTTAGTAGGTTGTTAGGGTTGCCAGCTGGAACCGCAAACGCCTCTGCACCGCAAAGGTCAGGCTCAGAATAAATAATAGATTCACATCTACCAGGCTTAATATAAAGACCAGAAGTTGCCATATCAACTCTTCTTGCTTGAAGCGCTGGAATCATAGCACCGTACATAATAACTTCAGCTTTAAGTTCTGGAACACCCAGGACTGCAAGCACAGCGCGTGCAACATCTGGTGCAGCTCCAGTCACATATCCATCAGATTTGATATCACTATAGGGAGGTTCATTGGCAACAGCAACTGTTGCGTAACCTTGTTTCTTAAGTTTTTTTAATGTATCAGATTCTGCAGATGAAGTCTGCGTGAAACCTAGTACAAGAAAAAAACAGGTAAATAACGTAATAATTTTTTTCACTACTTTCTCCTTTTTTATTAATTGGGAAATAAAGTTTAACATTAACATAAAGATTAGAATTATTTTAATAAGACATTTTTTGCATAATTTACGCAAAATTTAAGATTATTTAAATAAATTATGTGATAATTGAGGTATATGAAAAATTTAGACAGTTTTGATCGAAAAATTCTAAAAATTGTTCAGAGTAACAATAGAGTTACCTCTGAGAAATTAGCAAAAGATGTGGGGCTTTCATCCTCAGCATGCCAAAGAAGATTAAATTCAATGCGTAAGGATGGAGTCATCAAAAAAGATGTTTCAGTTCTTGATAGAAATAAACTAAATAGAAAAATAACTATAGTGGTTCAGATTTTGAGTGATTTTGAAAGCACAGAGCATGATAATAAGTTTAAAAAAGCAATGCAAAAAGCTCCAGAAGTGATGCAGTGTTATTATGTAACGGGAGATTATGATTACGTTTTGACTGCTACCTTTGAGGAAATGGGTGACTATGAGGAGTTTACAAAAAAGTATTTCTTGGAAGACCCCAATATAAAGCGATTTAACTCAATGGTTGTTATGAACCAAGTGAAAGAAAATTCGACTATTCCAATTAATTAACGTTGTTAATGAATTTCTTTAAAAATTCTTTAGTTCGCCTCTCTTTAGGATCTGAAAACATATTTTCAGGGGCGCCAGACTCTACAATCTGACCACCATCAAAAAACAATACCCTGTCAGCAAACTCCCTAGCAAAATTCATCTCATGAGTTACAGTTAACATTGTTGTGTCAGAATCGGATGCCAATTTGCGCAGAACGGTTAATACTTCATCAACAAGTTCCGGATCTAGGGCCGATGTAACTTCATCAAACAACATAATTTTTGGATCCATAGCAAGCGCTCTTGCAATTGCTACTCGCTGTTGTTGTCCACCTGATAATTGGTGAGGATAATGATTAATCTTGTCACCCAGGCCAACCAAGTTAAAAAGTTCTTCTGCTTTTTCTTTTGCCTCAGCTTCAGATTTCTTTTTTATTAAAGTTTGTGGCTGCTTCACATTTTCTATTGCAGTTAAATGAGGAAACAGATTGAATTGTTGGAAGACCATACCAATATGATCTCGCATCTTATGTAAATGATTTTCAGAAGCAGGAATAATTTTTCCATCACTTTTTTCATGCCACAAATATTCATCATTAACTGAAACAAAACCATCATCGATAGTTTCTAGCGTCATTAGAATTCTTAAAATTGTTGTTTTTCCTGAACCACTAGGCCCAATTAAGGCTAATTTTTCTCCATCTTTAACTTCCATATTTAAATTGTTTAAAACTTGTAAATCACCAAAAGACTTTGAAACATTTTCAAACTTTATAATATTTTCCATAGAATGTATTTAATTAATATTTGAGTTAAGTTATTTAAGATTTTCTGGACTTTTAAATATGTTGACGTCCATAATTTCTTCTTTGTTTGCTTTTTTTAATTCAACCAAAGTTGTGTGACATGTAGGACCTTGACCTAAAGATGAAGTTCCTATGTCCTTAGTCAGCACATTGGGATTTCCATGTCTCTCAATGTTTAAATCATAATCTGGATCAAACCATGCACCAGTTGATAAAACAACAACTCCAGGCATCACATTGTCAGAAATATTTGCTCCAGCCAAAACTTTGCCACGAGCATTATATAACAGAACAATATCACCATTTTCAATATCTCTGTTTAATGCATCATTAGAGTTAATCAAAACAGGCTCCCTTCCATTTATTTTGCTATTTTGGCTGTCCAAGCCATTATCAAGCTGACTATGAAGCCTATGCTTTGGTTGACTTGAAATGAGGTGTAATGAGTAGTTTTTAATGTTTCCTAGCCATTCATAGGGTTCAAACCAGTGGGGATGAGATAAACAATCTTTTAACTGAAAACTTTCAATAGTCTTAGATGATATTTCGATCTTGCCTGATGGCGTCTTTAATGGAAATTTATTTGGATCTTTTCTAAAATCAGACAGCATAATATTTTCAATTTTTGGAGCAGGTAGCTCATAGAAGCCTTTTTCCCAAAATTCTTCAAAACTCGGTAAAGTTAAATTTTTTTCTTTAATAGCCTCTGAACTTTTTTCCCATATATATTGTATCCAGTCCATTTCACTTTTATTTTCAGTAAATGAATCTAAAAAGCCAAGTTTTTTCGCTAGTCCAGAGAATATTTCATAATCAGTTTTTGAATCTTTAAAGCTTTGCATGGCGCACTTATTGGCAACAATTGTTGGATCCCTTGGATTGAGCATTAAATCATTGCGCTCTAGGGCGGTATTAGCTGGAAAAATAATATCAGCATGGCGAGCTTGCGGGTTCCACCAAATTTCATTAACAATAATTGTATTAGGCTTTTGCCAAGCCTTGACAAGTCTATTAAGATCCTGATGATGATGAAAAGGATTTCCACCTGCCCAATAAATTAATTTTATGTCAGGATATTTTAATTTCTGACCATCATAATCAAACTCTTCTCCTGGGCTTTCTAGCATGTCAGTTATTCTTGCAACTGGAATAAAATCTTTTACCTTGTTTGTTCCTTGAGGTAAGCTTTTCCATGGCATCCTTTGAAATGAATCGCCTGTACTATTTACGCTTGAATATCCAAACCCAAAGCCACCACTTGCAGTTCCTATTTGCCCTAACATAGCTGCAAGAGTAATTCCCATCCACAATGGCTGTTCTCCTCTTGAAGCTCTTTGAAGGCTCCAAGATATAGAAATCATTGTTTTTTTTGTAATTATTAGGTCGGCTAATTCATAGATTGTTTTAACTGGAATACTAGTAATACTTGAAGCCCACTCAGGACTGCATTCTTGGCTATCTTTTTTACCTAATACGTAATCTGCAAAACTATCAAACCCTACTGTGTAATCCCTAATAAAGTCCTTATTGTAAGAGTCATTTTTGATCAAAATGAAAGCAAGAGATAACATTAAAGCGGTATCTGTATTGGGTCTAATTTGAACTTGCTTAGCATTTAAAAAATCAGGAGAGTCAGCTATCAGAGGGCTAATATTTACAAATTCAACCCCATTATCAAAGCACTTTTTTATACCTAACTCAGTGGTGTGTTTTCCAACTCCACCAGCTGAAACTTTAGAATTTTTTAAGGGCATTCCGCCAAACATTAATACTAACTCACAGTCTGAAGATAAAGCATTCCAAGTAGTGTGATCCTCTAATGTTGAATAAAGATCCGCACCAATTATATGGGGTAGAAGAGTTTGGGCTGCGGCATAAGAGTAGCTTTGAAAAGAAGAACTAAAGCCTCCAAATAAATTAAAGAAGCGATTAACTTGACTTTTAGCGTGATGAAATCTGCCAGCACTTGCCCATCCATAAGAGCCAGCAAAAATAGCTGAATTGCCATACGTATTTTTTGTTTGTAAAAGTTCCTCAGAAGCGAGTTCAAATGCTTTATCCCAGCTTATAGGGATAAAGTCATCTTTACCTCTTTTGCCATCACTTTTGCCTTTATTTTCCAACCATCCTTTTCTTACAAACGGTTGAGTAATTCTTAGACTGTCATTAGCAGCATCAGCTAAGCCCAAGCCGAATTTAGTGGGGGAGGAGTCTAGATTCCAATTCGCTAACTTTATTTTTTTATTAGCATCTTCTGAAAATCTATAAGTTCCCCAGTGAGTACTGACAAAGCTAGACATTAATTTAACCTATTGCATATCCGAATATTTAATACTTAAGCTCCAATGTTAACCATTACATGCCTAATACTTGTATAGTCTTCAAGTGAGTAGATGGATAAATCATTACCATAGCCTGAAGATTTAACGCCACCATGAGGCATTTCTGAGGCTAGCATGAAATGGGTATTGACCCATGTACAACCATATTGCAGTCTAGAAGCAGCAGCCATACCTTTAGTAATATTTTTAGTCCAAACTGATGAGGCTAGGCCATACTGGGAGTCATTTGCCCAGCCAATAGCTTCTTCAACATTAGAAAATGGGGTGACTGAAACTACAGGGCCAAAAACTTCTTTTTGTACAATCTCATCATTATAGTTTGCTCCTGCTACGACAGTTGGCGAGTAAAAATTTCCTGGTCCTTCTTTAGAGTGGCCACCAGTGGTAATTTCAATATTGTTAGAGGATTTTGCTTTCTCAATAAAATTAGAAACTCTGTCACGATGTTCTGCAGTAATTAAAGGTGGGATATCATTTTTGCTGTCATCATCGTTACCAAAACCAATTGTTTTGACAGCTGAGGTTAATTCAGAAACAACTTTTTCGTATATTTTTTTATCAACAAACATCCTGCAAGCAGCCGTACAATCCTGACCAGCATTGTAATATCCAAAGTCTCTTACTCCTTCTATTAATAAATCAATATCAGCATCATCAAATACTATTACTGGAGCCTTTCCTCCTAATTCGAGATGAGTTTTTTTAATGCTCTGGCTTGCTGCCTCTAAAACTTTTTTACCAGTACTAACATCACCAGTTAGTGAAATCATCTGAACATCAGGATTATTAATTAGAGCTGAGCCAACTGTTTCCCCAATACCATAAATAACATTTACAACACCTTTTGGAAAAATTTCAGCTAATATATCTACTATAAATAAAGTAGTTAGAGGTGTTTGCTCTGAGGGCTTTAGGACAATTGTATTTCCTGTTGCTAATGCTGGAGCTAATTTCCAAGCAGCCATCATTAAAGGATAGTTCCATGGAGCAATTGAACCAATAACACCAATAGGGTCTCTTCGAATCATACTTGTAAATCCTTCAAGATACTCTCCAGCAGCTGAACCCTGCATTGTTCTGCAAGCTGCTGCATTAAATCTAAAAACATCTGCAACACCTGGGATTTCATCATTGAGAACAAGGTGATATGGTTTTCCACAGTTTAAGGATTCTATTCTTGCTATTTCTTCAGCCTTTTGTTCAATCAAATCCGCAACTTTAAGTAGCATAGCTGACCTATCCCCAGGAGTTGTTCGAGACCATGAGGTAAAAGCTGTCTTTGCCGATTGAACTGCAAGTTCAACTTGCTCATTAGATGATTGGGGCACTTCGACTATAATCTCAGAATTAAATGGATTAATTATTTTTTCACTTGGGCCATCGCCTAAAACGATTTCATTATTAATTAATTGATGTATTTTCATAATTTCTCCTAATAAATTATTTATTTTGTTGATCCTTCAGATTCGGATGTTTTGCTCGCAACGTAGCTTGCAAAAACTATAGGTATAAAAGTTATAAACATCATAAAAACTGCTACTACATTAGTTATTGGCCTTTGTCTTGGCCTTATCAATTCTGAAAACATCCATATCGGTAATGTTGTTTGTTGTCCAGCAGTAAAAGTTGTTACTATAACCTCATCAAAAGAGAGTGCAAAAGCTAACATTCCACCAGCAAGTATCGCTGTACCCATATTTGGTAGAATAACATAAAAAAAAGTTTGAAGGTTGTTTGCTCCAAGATCCATTGATGCTTGAATCAGATTTGGTGAGGTTCTTCTTAGTCTTGCAACTACATTGTTATATACAACAACCATACAAAAAGTAGCATGACCAATGATAATAGTCCAGGTGCTAAATGGGATTCCCATTACCCCAAATGTACTTCGAAGCGAGATTCCTGTTATTATTCCAGGAAGCGCTATAGGCAAAATAATTAAAATAGTTATTGAATTTTTACCAAAGAAAGATTTCTTGTAAAGTGCTCCAGCTGCTAAGGTACCGAGAATTATTGCAAAAAAGGTGGATATAATTGCTATTCGCATTGATAAAGCTACTGCACTCCAAATGTCCTGCCTATTTAAAACTATTTCAAACCACTTGAGAGTATATCCAGGAGGGGGAAATTGATAGGATTTATCCTCTGTAGTAAACGCGTATAGAATTATTAGTAATAACGGTATATGAAGAAACAGCAGCCCTGCAATTGCACCAAATCTTAATCCTAAGCCTGCTTGATTAAGTTTATTAATAGAATCTTTTCTAAAGAGCATTGAATGCTCCCAATTTTTTTGCAAAATATATGTAAATCACCATAACTATTATTGGAACTAATGAAAAGGCTGCTGCTAAAGGTATATTTCCAGCAGTTCCTTGATGGGTGTATACAGCTTGACCAATAAAAAATTTTGAAGTTCCAATGATATATGGAATGATGTAATCTCCCAGAGTCAAGGAAAAGGTAAAAATTGAACCGGCTATAATTCCAGGAAGGGCTAAAGGCAAAATTACTTTATAGAAAGTTTGTTTTTTGTTGGCTCCTAAATCATGAGAGGCATCAATCAAAGAATTTGGAACTCTTTCTAGAGATGCTTGAATTGGTAGAATCATAAATGGTAGCCATATGTATGTAAAGACCAAAAACATTCCAATATATGAAATTGACAATGATGGACCTCCAATTAAAGGTGTAGAAAGAATAGAGTCAAGAAGCCATTCAAGATTAAGCTTTTCAAAAAACCAATTTATTATTCCTTCTTTAGCTAGAATAAGCTTCCAAGAATAAACTCTAACAAGATAGCTTGACCAAAGTGGAAGCATAATTGCTATAAAAAGGAATATTTTTACTTTTGGCGATGTAAATTTTGCCATATAGTAAGCAATAGGAAAACCAATTATTGCTGAGCCAATGGTTACACAGGTTGCTAACCCGACTGTCCTTATAAGAATATCTATATTGGCAGGTGAGCTAAAAAGTTCGATAAGAGTTTTAAAGCTAAACTCATAAACTATTTGACCAGTGAATCCATCTAGATGAAAAAAAGAATGACCTAGAAAGATTAATAATGAACCAAGATAGACAATTCCTAACCAAAGTAAGGGAACTATAAGAAAGGATAAAAAAATAAAATTTTTGTTCCTAAATGCAAAATTAGAGAAAGAGTCAAGAAGCTTATTCATTTAAAGAAGTAATATCAGATTTTTTCCAAGCAATTATGTGTTTTGAATTAACATCATATTTCTGATTAATGTTTCCTTCTAGTGACTTAAAAGCGCTTACTTTCGATTTTGCATCAATAGAATAAGTTATCCTAAGATGAGACCCTTGAAACTGACAGTCAGTAACAATTCCACTCGTAACAAAATAATCATCTTTCTTTAGTCCAACAAGTTCCTTTTCTGTTTCAAAAATAAGTATATTTTCAGGCCTTATGGAAAAAGCTTTCTTGTGACTAAAGAGCTTTAAAGCTGACTCTTTATTAAATATTGATGTGGTTCCAATAAAGTCTGCTACGAATGAATTTAATGGCTTACTATAAATATTTGCAGGAGTATCAACCTGTTCAATCTTACCTTCATTAAAAACTGCAATCCTATCGCTCATACTAAGAGCTTCTTGTTGATCATGTGTAACGTAAATAAAAGTTATCTTAAATTGGCGCTGAAGGTTTTTTAGCTCAATCTGCATTTTTTCTCTAAGTTTGAGATCTAATGCTCCCAATGGTTCATCTAATAGCAAGATTTTCGGTTTATTAACTAAAGCTCTTGCTAAGGCAACTCTTTGTCTTTGCCCACCTGAAAGTTCACTAGGTTTCCTTAAACCATAATCATTGAGGTTAACAACCTCAAGAATCTCATCAATAGCCTTTTCAACAGCAGCTCCTTTTAACTTTTTAACTTTGAGACTATAGCCAACATTTTGACGCACATTCATATGAGGGAATAGAGCATAATCTTGAAATACCGTATTCACCTGTCTTTTAAATGGAGGTATGTTTGTGACAATTTGATCAAATATTGAAACTTCTCCCTTATCTGGAGATTCAAACCCTGCGATTACTTTTAGACATGTGGTTTTTCCAGACCCCGATGGACCCAATAATGAAAAGAATTCTCCATCTTCTATTGTTAGATTAATATTACTAAGGGCCTTAATAAGACCATATGATTTGTTTATATCACTTAATTTTAGAGCGTTTAGCATAGATTATTAAATAAAGGGGAGCATTACCCCCCTTTATTTATTATTGAATTGTTAGATTTTTTATCTTCCGCCGAGTACGGCTATGTAATCAGTAACCCACTTATAGTAGGGTACACAACTTTCTTGTGTTTTACATGATGCCACTGGGGTTTTCCAAAAATATATCTTATCAAAATTCTCAATACCATTAATCTTACATCCTTCTGGGCCTAGTAATTCTGAACCAACACATTTTGATGGAACTGATGGAACCGCTCCAAACCAAGCTGCTAAATCACTTTGCAGATTTGAGCTTAATTGGTGCTCC